>ENA-OSIY01001852-OSIY01001852.1-marine-metagenome-genome-assembly--contig:-NODE-1852-length-11182-cov-8.094462_pt1 | contig 11182 bp, 5 predicted proteins | sample MGYA00237884_ERZ534233 | MGnify/ENA primary metagenome ERZ534233 (study PRJEB26412, sample SAMN06343840) | marine metagenome | isolation source: estuarine water | place: USA: Columbia River Estuary... | reverse complement strand
ATAGTTGGATCATCATATCTATTAGGAATGGTTAAGCCTATAGGTTTTGCTCAAGCAATAACTGCTATATTAATAGCGGGTATGTTTACTGTTATTAGTTATGGTTTAGGGAAATTACTTAATGCTTTTAGCGGTTTGGGTGCTGGGGCTATTGTAGCATCCTTTCTATTGCCTATTGTTTTGGTGTCTATATCACGAGCAATTGTTAATTCATCTTTTATATTATCAAAGGTTCAGCCAATTACGTTAGGGCAAGCAGTAACATCTATATTAATAGCAGGTATGTTTAGTGTTATTAGTTATGGTTTAGGTAAATTACTTAATGCTTTTAGTGGTTTGGGCGCTGGGGCTATTGTAGCATCTTTTTTGTTGCCAATTATCTTGGTGTCTATATCACGTGCAATTGTTGATTCATCACATTTGCTATCTGGTGTTAAATTAATTACATTTGGGCAGTTTCTTACATCTGTTGGAATTGCAATTGTGTTTATACCAATATCATTTGCACTCCCATATATTTCTAAGGCTTTAAAAGATATAAATGTAGTTAAAGCAATATTGATGCCGATTATTTTGGTTGCTATGGCATATGCAATACAACAAGCATCGTTAATTTTGTCCGAAGTCAAATCAATTAATATAGGTTTATTGTTTAATATAATAGCACAATCTATAACATTAGCTATAATAGGTATTGCATTAGGTTATGCTTTCAAACTAATTGGGGGAATTCCTATCACAACCGTAATAAAAGGTGGTTTGATATTACTTGCTATTGCAGCAACTTTGATGTTATCATCTTTAATTATAGCAAAAGGAACATATGATGTATATCCAGATTTAAATTGGGTTTTAAATACTGCACTTGCACTTGGCACATTTGGTGCTGCTGTTATAGCATTAGGATTTATTGCAGCAACTGGTGTTGGTTTGGTTGCATATTTAGCTGGTATTCCTATGGTATTAGGAATAGCTGCTACAATAGTGAAAGTTTCTGAAATATTATCAAAAGGAACATTTAATAATCCTGGTATGTTTGAATGGGCAGCATCAACAGCTTTATTATATGCTACATTCACACCAATATTAATATTATTGGGTGGTGTTGCTGTTGCAAATGCTGTTGTTAGTGCATTTGGTCCAAATCCATGGAAATTAGCAGGTGGTATGATGATTGATATTGCTAATACAATAGTTGGTGTATCAAATGTATTCAAAGAAGCTAGTTTTACTGGTGGTCCGAGTAAAGATTGGGCAGAAGGTGTTGGTATTGCAATTGGTGCATTTGCCCCTGTATATAGGATGTTAGTTGCTAACAGTATAATGAAGATTTTTGGTGGTGGTGGAATTGGACCTGATGATTTCAATAAAGCTATAGAAACTGTTTCTGGTGGAATTGTATTTGCTGCTAAATTATTTGCTGGTACAACTGCATTTAAAGATGGACCAAAGAAAGAATGGGCAGAAGGTGTTGGTGGTGCAATTGGTGCATTTGCACCTGTATATGCGGTTTTAGCAAAGAGTAAAGGAACTTGGAAAAAGGGACCAACTATTGATGATATGAAAAATGCAATAAAGACTATTAGTGAAAGTATAGTTGAAGCAGCGGTATTTTTTGGAAAAAATGAAGCAGCATTTGATATAACAAAAGCACCAAAGAAAGAATGGGCGCAAATGGTAGGTGGTGCAATTGGTGCGTTTATACCTGCTTTGGATTTCATATCTAAAAATAGTGGTATTTTCAGAGGTGATGGTTCTAAATTATTACTAAAAGGTTTAACCGGAACTGCAATGGGTATTGTAAATGCATCTCATTTATTAGCAGGTGGTAATTACAATACAATAGTTCCTGAAACTTGGACAACATCTTTAAGTAAATCAATAAGAACATTTGTTGATTTAATAGGAAGTTTGCCAAAAAGGAATTTGTTAATTAAAAATTTATATAATTTTGGGTTGGTAACGGCTAGTATGAAAGAAACAGGAAAGATATTTGGACAAATAGGTAAATCGGTTGCTAATGTTCCTGAAAATTGGATGATGAATGTAGATTCTAATGTTAGAATGTATATTGAATTAGCTAAATATTTAACAAGTGTTAAAACACAATATTCTTCTGTATCAAGTGCAGTATCCAATATGAAAGAAATAGCCACAAGTTATACCCAATTAGCTAAAGGTGTTAGTAAATTAAATTCAGAATTAGAAAAAATTGACCTTGAAAAATTAAATGCGTTGAGAAATTTAACTGGTTCGATTGTATTGTTATCACTTATGGATTCTGAACAATTTAATAGTATGATGGATGCTTTGGAAGAAAAAGCTTCTGTATTTGTTGATGTTATAAATGAATTGGATAAGAAAACAGAAAAGGCGGGTAGTGGAACTAAAGCTTTCTTCAGTCGGGTACCATCACCAAATGTAAAAGTAGGTGGTGGAGGTGGTGCTCCACAAAAATCAATGGCTGATTTATATTCTATTATGGAATCAGTTGATTCTAAATTAGCACAGATTGCTAAAAGCAATGATAATTTATCTAAATATGTTGATGAAATAAGAACAAGTGATTTAGATATTAAAAAAGGAAGAAAATTTTAAACTAAAATTAGATTAAATATATAAATAATATGAAAAAAATATCATTTTTAAAAAAATTAAAGTTGTTTTCTTTATATAAAAAAGAAATAACTAATCTTGAAATAGAATTAGCAACAAAATTAAATGCAAGGGTTGATAGAGCGTATAGAGTTTATACAGTCTTAAATATACCAACTGATGTTGTTGAAGAACCTTATAATATAAGAAAAACAGATATTGATAATATTGCCAAAACTTATATTAAAGAATATTCTTCACAATTGTCTAAGTTATTAAATAATCGTGGGTTGATGGAATTATTTTCATTTTATCAAACTAAAAAAGTAGATAAATATAGTTATTTGTTAGTATATGGATTTTCACTTTTTAAGTCACATATTTTTTATAGAAACTATTATATATTTATGGGATTTTTGAGTTTGGTTGGTGTAATTTCTATTTTTTCATTATTAATGATGCTTATATTCTAAACTTTATAATTTATTTTTTTATAATTAAAAAACTTATTTAAATATGTCTAAATTTTATAACTTATCAGAAGAAACGATTGATTCATTCAAAGCGATTTATGATAAAAAAACATTTGCTACAAATATTGGTTTCCAATATGTTGGAAGTACAGCACAAAAAACTTTAATTAAAATAACAAAAATACCAGACCAATATTCATTTCTTTTAGAAAAAGAATTATTGGTCAGTATAAATGAAGATTTGATTTTGGTTTATGATGAAGAATCTGTTGAAATTCTTATTGAACAAGAAATTGATAAAATTTCCGAAAATATGGAAACAGGTAAAATTAAATTATTAAAACCTGATATCAATACATTTTCCGGTTTAATAAATAAATATGGAATTGATAAAGTGGCAAAAGCAAACAAAGTTGAAGAATTATATTCTGAACAACAAAGGGATGCCGAAGAAGATTTTATAATCTAAAAACAAAAAAAATTAAAAAGAAATGGATAATAAACAAATAATTGAAACAAATGTAGTTAAACCATCATTGGTTATCTTCAACAAAGAAATTGAATATAGAATATTAGATACAAATTCTGAATTTTTACTTGATTCAAACATCAAGGAAATTGAAGATTATATGAATAATAACCATGGTTCAGGTAAAGAAGATTCTTATAAAGATGAACTTTATAAGAACGCAAAAGAAATGTGGGAAAAATATGCAGAAAATCTTAGAGATACTAAGTATATGTTTTATCTAAATAAGAAACAATATCAGTTTTTAACAGATTTGTTAATTGATAAAATGGATTATGATGTTAATACAGTATTCTTGGCAATTGAATTGACTAATATGTTGGGTGAATGGAGAACAGTTGGAACTAAAAAAGATGATGATCATATTGAAGGTTATGTTTCAGATGCTACTCAGATAACTTATATCTATCACTTGATTTCTAAGCATAAAGTTAAGGGTTTAAGTCACGCTTCTTATAGATTCGTAGAAGTTCTTAAAAAGATTGGACATATATCTAAAATAGTTGCTTATTATGATGCTTCTGCAAAATCTTTAGCAAAAGATATTCAAGATTGGGTCGCTTCCTTTGAACCAAATGTTACAATTGAAGGTAAAGATTGGGGAAAAGAAAATAAAGAAGAAACAGTTGCATAATAAAAAACACCATCTAAAAAATTTAGATGGTGTTTTTTATTAAACTAAGCTAATCCAATTGTTGGTGGTGGCATTGGGACAGTTGGTGCTGTAATTTGAATTATTGGTGAAAATGGTAGAATTGGATCTCCGTTATAGCCAGTAAATAAATCATTCAATCCACGAATCTCATAATTCTTTTTTGATGTATATATTTGACCGTATCCATTATCACTTGTTACTTCTATTACGATAAACGGATCTATATTTGAATCTATTGTAAAATTAAAAGAATGAGTTGCAGTTCTGTATTCAGTTAAATATTGAATTGGTTCTAAACTTATCTTTTTCCAATCTGTATTATCATTCCAATTTGAATTTGCGCCATTTGTTATTACATCATAATAAGGTGTGATGATATTAGATTCTGTTCCATATAATTCAAATGATGATTGTGTACCAATATATTGATAAATATATTCATTATATTTAACAAATTGACCCAATCCATAATTAAAATCAACTGACCATTCTGGTGCATTTTCATATTTTCTTGGATTTTTAAGTTTGTTATTTGAAATCATTGATTCATATAGGTTATCATAATAAAAAACTTTATCATTTATGTTATAAACAGTGAAAGGATTCCATTCTTTGTATGTTTTATATGTTCTAATAGTTATTGAAAAATAATCAGGTGTTTCTTCACTAATTGCTGTGAAGAAATCAATATGACATGTATAGACTGTGCTACCACTATTAACAGGCATCAAATAGGCTTCGTTTAATTTAAAGTCTATTGGTGTCATAGATTGTTTAATATTCAATATAGTAACATCATAATTTCTATGTGTTATTGATGTTTCTCCAACAAAGTCAGCTCTACCTGTTATATCTAAAATTTTATGTGTTATAGGGATTATTCTCTTTTCTAACCAATATTTTAGACCTTCAAGTTTAATTATAATTTCTGCTAAAGAATAAGCTAATAAATTATTACCTTCTTTATCTGTTATTTTATAAGTTAAATTAAATAAATTTGTATTCTCATAATTTTCATTAGGCATTGTATGCTTAATGAAATCATTAATTGTCCAACCTTCAACAGAATTATCAAATATATCAGGTATTTCAACCTTAAATAACTTATAAAAATCATCAGAATTTATATTTATATTTCTATAATATTCATATAATTCCAAATCATTATATCCAAAAAAGTTAATTGCGTTGATGATTGACTTATAAGATCCAATATATGGGAATATATCGTGTCTTACCATCATCATTTCCTTTCTCTTCCTATTTAAATATGTCCAGTCTATGCCTTGTTCATTAATATCATATGGTTTAAATATATAAATATCATCGGGTGCAATATTATGACCAACATTAGATAGTTCTATTTTATATCTAATATCTTCAATTTCTGTTTGACCTGATACTTTAAATTTACCCAATTCTTTATCAAGAACCTTAAATTTAACATTCATATATGTGGTGTTACCAACAGTTGGATAATCATTTATTATATTAGATTCATCAAATGTTATATCATCAATAAAATCTATAATCAACTGTCTGCTATAAACATTTCTTATCTTAAACATTTTCCCATTATTTTGGGACATATATTTGTTTTTATTATTAGTAATATCATTGATAAAAATCTTTATCAATTGACCTGGTTTAAGACCTCTTGGAACATCTAATGAATCAAATGTAAATAATGATGTTGAGTTTGTATTTAATGTTATACTTCCATAGCTTCCTTTTTTAGTATCTTCTATAAATTTTATTGTTAATGAATCATTATTTGATAAAGTTGGCGTTATAGTAAATTCAATATCTTCACGTTTAATTAATAATAAATTAGAAGATATAGGACCTTCATCATCGCTTCTGAATCCTAAAAACGCTTGTAATGGACTTGGTATAATAGAAAAATCATCTTCTGAATCAACATGATTAATATCAATTAAAATTTCATCAAATATAGTTTGTTGATATTCAGAATAACTTACTTTAGTTATGTCTTTATTTGGATTTTTATTTAATGTTATTGTTTGTAGTGGTTTTTCACCAATATAAGCATATGAACCAGTTATAGGCAATTGATCCCCATAAAAATCATAAAGAAATATTTGTGGATATTCATCAGTTTCCCATTTCCATAAATATTTAACATATGGTTCGTCATTATAATTTTCCCTTGGTTTTCTTAAATATTCTCTTGTTTTTAACCAAATGTCAGTATATGGAATATAATCAGGTGATAATGTTCCTAATTTATTATCAAAATTGTTAGAATATGTTGTTGTATCTTGAATTACTTGAACATTTAAATTTACTGCCAATTCAATTAATTTATTAATAGTTGGTTGAATACCAAACATTGAATTTCTTTTTGGGTCAAATATTAATTTTGTTACACCACTTCCTAATGTTTGTGTATATATAACATTAGTAGTAACACCATCAATTACTAATATTGTTGATGATACTAATGAAGGCAAATATACATCACCATCATATCCATTTATTGCTAAATATCCATATTCAGGTGTGTTTATTGAACTTTCAACAGCACCTAAAATTGATAATCTTGATACTGTATCATCTTGTGATAATACAATATTACCATTAACGTGACTATAAATTAAATTATTAAAACTTGATGTTGATGAACTTATTGATTGTGTAATACCATTATTTAAGTTTATAACACCACTTGAATCAAACACATATATTGAAGAATTAATTGGTTCATAGAACAATTCTTCTTCCAATCCAATAAAGGCATATGATAAATATACAGTTCTTGTGCTACCATCAATTCTCAATAAAACATCATCATTTTGTGTAATGTAAATATCATTTTCACTTTGGTTATAAACTATATTTTTTGGATTACCAGAAGCAGTTATTGTATATGATGGTGTGGTAGTGAAGTTATTGAAACCCCATATACCAATTAAATTTGATGTATCAAATGTAATATAAACATCACCATTTAATGTATTAATATTTAAATCATTTGGTGTTGATGGTAGAACTATTGTATAAACTAAACTATTTATAATTGGATCAACAACATATAGATTTGTATTAGTTAAACAATATAAATAATTATTATATGTATTATATCTTAATAACATTGATCCATTAATAGGTGATCCTGTTAATATTATAGTATTTAATGTTTCAACACTTTCTGCATCAATTACTGTTAAATTATCACCTAAAACATAAATATTACTTGATATTGATAAATAAATTATATCCTTTATATTGGAATTTCCATTTAAATCATAATTTGATGTTATATATGTATTCTGTGAATAATTATATAAATTAAATGAATGTGTGAATTGTAACAAATTAAAATTACCCCCTATTGAATAAGTTGGAACTAATGGTGGTAGACAACCAGTTGCACCAAAACCCAAACTAAATGCTACGTTTGTGTATGGTGAAGTGCTACAAGATAAATCAATTGTTCCCCAAAATGGTCCTTGGTAACTCAATACTAAATCAGTTGGACCAAGATATAAAATATTATATTCTTGGTTATCATATGAATATGGTGTGTTGTTAATAGCTACAATTTGACCTGTGGCGAATGGAACAGATTCAAATGAATAAGTTGCTGAATCGGATAAAACAATTGAATTAGATGTTATTAACGCACCAAAATTACCCTTTATTTTATTTATTACCTTATAATAATCTATTCCAGGTAGTGGTGATTTACCAATTCTAATAGAATAATCTAATCTTTGATTTTGTTTTTTTAATTTAAATACTAATAGATTATTTGTATTTTCCACATAAATATTATAATCATCTAATTCAGATGAATAAGTATCAATCCAATCAGATAATGCACTCGGTATATTTGGAATATCATTTGTAACTGATACAGTAACACCATAGTTTCTATCATTTATAATAATTTCAAGATAGTTGCTCATATCATAAAATATTATCTCTGAATGTTGTATATAATAATCAGCAGTTGTTCCAACCTTAACTTCAAATTGTAAAGGAACATTCGGATATTCAGTTTTCAAATTAACAGTATTATAGTATATAGAATTTTGATTTCCTATATAATTTAAAGTTGGTATTATGCCCAATGATATCAATTCAATAAAATGTTCAGAAAGCCAATTTCTCAATGTTTTATCAATAGTTCTTTCTAAATCAACTTGAATACCAACATATACAAAATCTATTTGTTCATCATATTCTTGACCATTTATTCTAATTTTTAAACCATATTCATCTAAGTCAGTAAATACAATATTATAACTAAAGTTTTCGCATATACTTTCATTTACTTCTGGTACTAAAGTTTCTCTTATACCAACATTTTGTTCGTATATAGTTGTTTTTATACCTAAATTATTATTTACAGCATTGTAATTAAATGATGATTGTGTAAATAGATAATAGTTTATTTCAGCATAAATACTAGGATAAATAAGATCTGCATATAACTTATAATTTTCATAATAAAAATCAATATTATAAAATTTAAAATCATTGGTATATTTTTCAACTGATGATGCCATTGTAACAATTGAACTTTCTGTAAAACTATAATTGAAATATAGTTTATTTGTTGTTAAATGGACTTCTGTTGATAAAAATGATTCTGTGCTTAATGTTGTTGTGGTTGGGATATAAGTTGTATATATCCAGTACTCTGTGTTATCTGGTGTTATAGATGATGTAGCATTCCAAGTATGATCTTGAATACATTCAAATATTCTATTTTCCCACATAACCAATGAATATGTAGCATAGTGGGTTAGATTTGTGTTACCTAAGAATGATTGAACTGAATCAACAACAATTGCATTTGTATTTAAATTTGAAAATGGTAATGTAAATTCAACACCCGGTTTAAGTGAAATAGGTGCTTCGCCATTAAAAGTTATTTTATTATTGATAGTATTCAAAGCGCCTTTGTATACTATTGGTAAATCGGTTTTTAATATTAATTCTATTGCTAAATTTTGGCTTTGTGTATATAAATTTGAATCAAAACTATATCTAAAATAAGTTTTGTCAAAAACATCAATATTATCAACAGTATAAACACCATCATTTTTTTCGGTATTTAATACAGTTAATTTTTTACCATTAAAATATTTTGAATAAAAATCGGGTTCTGACCAAGATGATAGATTATCATTTAGTTGTGAATCAACATAATTGTAGACACCAATAGAATTTAATCCACTTACACTTATATTATCATAAGATGTGGTTAACCCTAATTGTGTACCATATAAACTAATAAAGTCTTGATTATTAACATTTGATATTATTAATATCGCACCTTTTTTGGTTTGGACAACAGTATATGATCTATTTAGATTAGAAAATTCAAATATTGGATTACTGAAATATATTTGTGTTCCGATTGGATATTTACTTTCAAAATCATCACCATATATCCATTTTGAATAAAAACTTGGATCTGAATTTATGGGTTCTATTTTATATATTGATTGTGTTTGATATGAATTTCCTGTAAAATTGAATTTATATTCATTAAATAATTGAAATTTTTCTAATTCTAAAACAGTTGGTGCTTCATATTCAAATGAAGGTATTCTTTCAAACATATAGATTCCTATTGTTTTGAATGTATCATTGCTATTTTCGTGAAAAATAAGATCTCCTTCCCATCTTTCATCACCTGCTTTCCATCTGAAATTTAAATTATCTCCCTCTTTGTTAAAGAATAATAGTGATTGCATTTATTTAAATAAATTTATTTTATATATTAAATTATACAATCTTTAGATTGAAATTTTAATATATACAAATATGAAATACATAAAATTATTTGAAGACTTTAATGAAAATGATTCTGAAGAAGATAAGATATTTTCTATTGCAAAAAGTGGCGACTTTGATCTTGCTGAACAATTAGCAATCTCAATTGGGAAAACATTACCAGAAATACTTAAAGATAAATGTAGTTATCTATTAGATGAAGATTTTAATTCCAAATTAATAGAATGTGGACATTATAATTTCAATTTTAAAATAAAAACTTTGGATTTTAAAGAAGATGATGTAGATATTGTGTGTGAAATAGATTATGAATCATCATATGTTGATATACATGGTCAAGTTAGATTTAATTTAAATGATGCCATGAATGATGAAGATTTTGGATATGAAGTTGAAGAGGAAGTTTATGAAATAGTTTATGAAATAATGGAAAAATTTTTTGTTTTTATTGATTTTAATATTTTTATAAAAGATATCAATGGTAAAATAATCAGCAATTTCAGAAATAAAAAATAAAAAACTTAAAGGATTAATCCTTTAAGTTTTTATAATTATCTTCATATACACTAACTATTTCATTAAATTCATTTAATATACCTTTTTTTATTTTATCAGAATCATGTTTTTGGTTGTTTATATATGTTTTAATCATTTCAGTATATTCCAATTCTATTGTCTGTATATTTTCAATATCTATTTCTTTATGTTCAACTATTTTATCTTCTTTGTTTATATTTTCTACTGCTAAATCATCCAAATATTCAACAGAAGCAAAATTACCAGTTTCTAACATCACTTCTAATTTCCTTCTTAATTTCCTATTATTTATTAATAAAGAATTTGATATAAATAAATCAATATAATCTTTTGTAGAAACGTCACCCAATGATTCTATATCTTCTTCATTTAATAAATATACTTTTTTAAATTTTGGTGATATATTATTTGGTATAAATCTTTCAGTTCCCTTTAAAACATCTAATATAAATAATCCTTTTTGATTATCTGTATCATTTCTATCCATTTCAAAAATAGAACCAATAAAAGTGAAATTTGATTTTCTCTGCAATAAATGTATATGTCCAGAATATACATTCTTATATCCACTAAAGGCTTCAACATCTATCCTGTCTCTTATACACATCTGACGCTGCCGAC
>ENA-OSIY01001849-OSIY01001849.1-marine-metagenome-genome-assembly--contig:-NODE-1849-length-11199-cov-6.097824_pt1 | contig 11199 bp, 28 predicted proteins | sample MGYA00237884_ERZ534233 | MGnify/ENA primary metagenome ERZ534233 (study PRJEB26412, sample SAMN06343840) | marine metagenome | isolation source: estuarine water | place: USA: Columbia River Estuary... | reverse complement strand
TGATACGGCGACCACCGAGATCTACACCTCTCTATTCGTCGGCAGCGTCAGATGTGTATAAGAGACAGCATTATGTCTCGGTGCATTTTATATAATGGCATAGAGTTATTTATATTTTTCATATTGAAAATCTTTCTATTTTAAAAATGAATGACCTTGCCGGTGCAAATAACTTTCTTCTAAGTTCATTTCTTTTATGAGCTTCTACATTCTTTATCATGCTAACTCTCATTTTAAAACTCATAGAAGTATCAAATATCATACTCATCCTATTAGTTATGTTTACCATATTAGACTATTGTTAGGATTTATAGCTGACATATCACTGATGATTTGCATGTGTCCGTCTCTAAATATAAAGAATAGTTCGTCTTCAAAGTCAGAACAATCATCCATTATTCTTCTTAGCTTTGTATAATTGATATCACGTATCTCATCTGTTATGCTTCTCATGCTAATGATTTATGTTTACCTATATCTGATAAAGTATTTAAGATACCAATATAGTCTTGCCTCATTCTATAGAATAGTTTGTTTTTAAAGCTAGAGTCTTCCTCCATTATTTTCTTTAACTTAGTTGAATGAATTTTAAACATTTTCTTTTTTATGTTTGTCATACTACAACATTGTAACAGCTAAATCAAACGCCTTGCTAATCTTCTCAGCAGCACCACCATAGTTCATATCACGCATCTTAGCCTCAGCTGATGTGTAGTTCTTAAGGTAATTAAAGTTACCAGAGATAGCATTGTAAGCTCCCCACAACGTACGGTAAGCAGGCTCAGTAGTTTGAGTAGCATGAGTCAAAGCGAATGAGTAGATCTCATCTGTCGTCTTCTTCATACGATTTGAGATTTCTTTATCCTCTTCCTTAGTGACAGCTCTGTCATTCTTCATAACCTCTTCGATGTAGTTCTTTAACTCTAGGTCAGATAGCTTCTTGTAAGTCATACCTTCGAAGATCTCGTTCACTTCGTTCATGTACTTAGATGCGATACCCATAACCTTAGACGCTTGCTTCAATCTAGAATCAGCTGACGCTGTGTGAGGGATACTCACTCTGTTCTCTAATCCTTTAAGAGCAGCTGTCAATGTGTTGTTACATACTACACGGATAGGAGTGAAGCCTGCGATGATAGTGGTAGTTGCATCGTGAGAGTTAGTAAGCATGATATACTTCTCAACTCTCTCACCACGAACAATCATGTCCTCAGGTAGCTTAGCTGTAATGAAGATTCTCTCACCTTGTCCTAAAGCACCAGCTGTCTCGAAGATAGCTTCGCCTTGCTCGATGATAGAATCAAAGAAGCCAAACGCATCCTTGTTCTGTACGATTGTGTAGCGACTCTTAACTACACCTAGTGGTGCGTTAGTGTCTGTTCTCACGTTGGAGAAATGTCCTGGGACTTCGATTAACGATTGGTCAGGAGCTTGAATGAAAAGAGGTCTCTTCTCGACTGTGTAGTCTAGACCACCTAACTTGATAGCTTCTTCAGCTGACATTGCTTCCTGAACATACTGTCCAAGTCCGTGCCATGCTTTCTCACCTTTTGCTGCGAAAGCCCATTGGCCGTTGTTGAAATTTAAATTATGTGCCATAACCTTTTGTGTTCAGATACGCTGTCCCCCGTTTTTATTTTTAACACATACATCTGCCTGGTAGTTCTCTAAGGAATCTTCCCATTATAGACATTGAGGAATCGATTTTTATTAGATTTACATGCTTATATCTACCATGTAGCATGCTATCATTTGCCTTCCATATTAGTTTTGTGATGTCTTTCATAATTTTATAATCAGTTTACCCACCGCTTCAGAAAATTCAATATACACTTTTTGAACAGGGAAGTGAGCATTAGATTCAAATTTTTGTTTCATCGTTTTTATTATTATAATTGCCGGTATTGTTCTTATAGCGATGTTGATGTTTTTCATATCTTAAAAGGTTATTAATGTTCTTAGTTGTCTCATTATGCTTACCATAGGTGAGTATTTCTCAGTCTGCTCATGGAGAGAACCGTGAATGCACACTTCGATTTTATAAAATATATCATTATACAAATTAGTATACATTTTACCAGTTATCTCTTTCATACTATTACTTTTTACTATACCCCCCAATACCTTTCTTCTTCAGAGCACTCAGTGCAACAGAGGCTTTAGTCCCCGCAGCCTGACCACCATGTAAAAGTAAAGCAAAGCTTTTAGATTTCCCAAAAGCATGAGAGTCATCGTGATCAATATCCATACCCATTACCTTAGCCTCACCCTCATCGAATACTACCTGAGCATACTTGAGATGATGAGCTTCAATAAGCGTGTCCTTCTTACCACCCATAGAGCTGGTAAGCTTGAAGTTCTTAGGGATGTCGTCCATACGCTTGACCCAATATACGAGACTCTTCGTATACGCATAGAACAACTTCTTAGGATTGGCTCTGGCCACATCCATCCAAGCATCAAAGTACATCTGGTTGAAGAAGTCTCCGCTAACGTGAACTCTAAACTTCATTGCCTTCTCAGGGAGAGAGCTCTGAATCAGATTCACCATAGCCTTCTTAGTCTTTAGATCCCGTAACAGATCGTAGTTGTGCCACCTGGCTACCCTTGTAGAGGGGTATATAGCCTCAGCACTGGCAGCAAAACATCGGAACTGCTGGTTGTCCCCATCGGTAATCTTCCCCGTTTTACGGTCAGCTGAGGCCCTACAATCGTGGGCGAAGGGGCAGCTGTGCCCCGCTGGTAGGGAGAAAGTATAGATGTCCTTAGACAGCTTAGCGTTTCCCTTCCCAAATTTTAGTTGTGTCATATATGTCTTGTTTTAATTGTTCATGTATAGATGAATCCATGTCATAGATTTTATTAAATATTCTATTAATTTTATTTTCATATAGATTACATATACGGTTATTATCAAAAAAGTTATACCTACAATTGAATATAGGTCTGAGCTTGTTATTGATATTATCGGTGATGATTTTCATCTATATCTTTTTTAAGTTGAGGTATCATAGAGTCAAAAGAAAAGAAAAACGTATCAAAATAATTAGCTGCTTTAGCAAATGCCCATGATATATCATCTAATTCAAAACCATACCCTGGCGGTAGTAGTTGTGTGAAATTACTTTGGAATCCATTCTCAGGTCGGTGCATTTTATAGGTTATGTTATTCATGGTATATTATATTTTCTCTTAAATTATCAGTGGTATCAAACTTGAGGAGAGACTCTGTGAAATGACTACGCATCTCAAGTAGAAGATGTATTCTCATGCTAGCTCCCAGTTCTATCAATGGATAGAAAACCTTATCTAGCTTAAGTTGTAGTTTGTCTTTGATTTCTTTCATGGTTCTGAATAGTTATATTTCATATCGAATTTAAGATTCTCCTGTATCTCATCTCCTACCTTAGCTTGGAATGAAGCGTAAAGGGTATCGTATACAGAATTTGTTATCCCACATACTATTTCATCTCTGAAATAACATAGTAGTTTAGCATCTAACCTAATGCTTAAGTTTGTTAACTTCATTTGCATCATGTCTCTAACGTTTTCCATTTATTTTATATTTAGCTCGTTGATATAATTGATCTGATAGAAGACCCCAAATAGAATCTATGTCTATTTTAGATTCCATCTCACCTCTAAGATTTATACTTACATTTCTTTTGATAGGTGAGCTTATAAGGCGTTCTATATCAAGTTCAATTCTATGTTGTATATTATAGTAAAAGGTATGTTCCATATTTTGTCTTATGCTCTTCATTTCTTTTTAGGTTTAGTATCGTTAACAATCTGCATCCATATGGATATATGCCAATGACTAACGCCATTATCAAAACTCTTGTAGACCATTTTTTCCAAAGTTGGTTCTGTGAATGAGAATATACCATCTGACATTGCGTCCTCCATCTTATACTGAATCTTCTCTAACATACGAGATGATATTATGCTATGTAAGTTATTCATCATTTGAGGTTTGAGTTTCATCAATAAGTTGTAGTCTAATAGGTAAGAACAGCTGGTCTTGCCATCCTAACTCAGTAATAACATAGATCAGTCTTCGCCCAGGTATGATCAACCTATCGGACATAGTTATCTGATTATCAGTTTCAATACGAGTCAGATATTTATATGTAGGCTGAATCAGTTGTTGAGTTATGTTAGTCATTGTAGATGGGCTTGATGTATGAACAAGTCACTCATGTCTCCTAAGAATACAAGATCTATTGGATTTCTAATCATTCTTAATCTATCATGTTGTTTACCCAAGAACTTTTTGGACTGCTGTTGATATGGTTCATATAAAGAACTCATCATCTTTGCCTGCATGATTTTTTTTATTTCTTTCATAATTACATAATATCTATTTCGTAAGGTAATGCCGCTGCCAAGTCTCCTAATGTGAATTTGATCTTTTCCTTGATAGGGAATACAATTTTATAATACACATTCCAATTTTCCATGTCTTCGTCTTCTACTTTATTAAGTATTTCTCTTATTGACTTTTCCATTTTGCTTTCTAAGCGTCTCTGTATATTTTTCATGGTTAACATTTACGAACATTAATATATTTTACACAATGTCCTGAGATAATGAAAAGATTAAAGATTCCATTGTATTTAAGTGCTTATCTCGTATAAGAGTCATCATATCTCGGCAAACAAAAACATCATCCCCTAAAATAATAAATTCCCATAATGGGCCATGAAATATACTAGACATACGATTGGTAATGTTTGTCATATATTAAATTTATGTGGTGTGGATGTCGCGAGTATTCTCATAGAAGTGAACTCTCTACTTATATAATCATACAATTTCCATTCTACAAAGGATTCAAAGTCATTAGGAACGGTGAGTCTCATCATAATAAATGAACTAGATATTTCTAATTTAATTTGTTTCATCTATATCGTTTTTAATTTTTGTGCTAATATTCCAACGTATACTACCTAACGTTGAATCAATTTTATTAATATTATCAATGTGGCTCATAACAATTAGGCGAAGATTTTCTCCACCTAATGTTGTCCACAATTTATCATGCAAGTCATCAGCAATATTACGCACGACCATCAAACTTATAGTCATCAGTAGTCATCTCAAACGGACTAGTACTAACCGCAGCTTCCAAAGCAGTCTTCCACTTAGGCTCAACGTCGATTAAGTAGTTAGTTCCAGTAGAAGGACAGATGAAACGAATCCATGCGAATGGTTCGTTACCAGTCTCAGGGAACCTCTTCTTAGTCTTGTACAATACTAACTCCTCGATGCTACCATCACCATGAACGATAGAACCACGATCAACCTCAGATGCACCCAAGATTTCAATCATCTTCTCTTGACCTAAGATCTCATACCATGCAGCACGAATATCTTCGTTAGTCTGCTTAGAGAACTTAGCGCTAGTGATCTTACCTTCCAATGCTAATTCAAAATCCTTAGATGGTATGTTTCTACCATTGATATAATAACATTTCCATTCGATACCGTCCCACACTACAGCTTGACCATCTGTTCTGTGTAAGTCACCAGCTTCATTGCGGTGGATCTCACGAGGATACTTACTAACGATACATACCTTATCATTACAGATGGTATTGTATACACCAGAGTTCTCATACAAATCTCTCCATTTGAAGAAGGTCTCGTTAATCTCAGACTCTAGTTTCAATACATCAATTAGATAACCCCACCAACCAATCAATACGTTTGTATATACGTCTGAGGTGAATAGGTAGTTGTCTGCGAATGATGATGGAATCTTTAGATTAGCCTTCTTAATGAGAGCCAATACCTTCTTGTACAACTTCTGCTTCTTAGCTTCGTCAGTCTCTTCTAGATACTTATCGATCTCTTTAGGATAGTTCTCCATAAGATACGCGTTAATCATCTGAGCTTCCATTGGATTGTTAGCTACGATAGTCATCGGCTTAGCGAAGCCTGCGAAGTCATACTGCCAATCTACTAAAGCCTTGGCGCCTTCGTAGGTAAAGTTCTTGTAGTATTGTCCTTTTACTACAGCGTCAATGTACTTATTCAAGTACACAGGGATCTGAGCTTCTTGCTCAGGGGTGATCGATGTGATCAGTTTTTTCTCTGCCATAACTTTTATTTGATTGATTAAAAAATATGCGTTGAGTAGCCGCACCCCTACCTAAGTTTAGTCCTTTACAGACTCCCAATGCTTAGCCAATGGATTGTATCTTTTGTGGATACCCATCTTGTAAGTAGTGTTCGGCTTTAAAGTAACCGGCATGTGGTCAGCACGGCTGATAACGTTGTTGTTACTGTAGTCGCCATTGAAATTGCTTTCATGTACGTGCTGCAACATACCACCGTTGTTACCTACTACCACATAGACGTTAGATAATTCGTCTTCGAACAATTCAACATCACCAGTAGCGATGTGCATGTGTCCGGACTTTTCACCTAATGCCAATGGTTTGTGGCTGATTTTCTTAGCACCAGTTGGTACTGATGTCTCTAACATTTGTACATCACCACCGTGTACAAAATGTTGGCCTGATTGTGTAGCCATAACTGTTTGCGTTCAGAAACCCTGTCCCCGGCTTTATTATATAATTATAGTCCTTGTTCTTTCATTCTTACCCTCATCATAAATAGCATCTGTCATCTGTGTTTGTATTACATCTTTAAAATCCCATTCAATAACATGCCACAACTTATTTTGAAAATTACGTCTAAAATTATCAGCTTCAATGCGTCTTTGTCTTTTTCTTCCTTTAGGAAAAAATTTCATAACAAAGTCCATCCCTCCCCATTTATCTGAAAACGTGTTTAATGGTGTGTGATATAAATGATGACCTATGTCATGGGTGTAGTTCATAGGATTTTTACTTGGGTGGTTTCTCATATTATTCAGTTTGATTGTTTATGTAATCTTGTAGCTTCTTAGCAGCGACGGAATCCTCTCTCTTAAGATACTCTACTCCTAATTCATATCTACCTATCTCGGTCTGTAGAATAAAGATTTCTGTCTGTAAGCTGTCAACGGTTTGCACCTTAGCTTGCATACCTGTTACCTGTGTAACGATTTCGAATACTGCTATGAAGATCATTATGGGTATACCCACTACGACTACATACTTTGCAAATTTGTCTCCGTTCATGTTGATTGATTTAATTGAAACGATTGTCTAAATCAACAATGTTATTTGTCCACCACTTTCTAAACCTGTTGGACTTGGGTTTTTTCTCTAAGTAATTAGATGTATGTTCTATCAATAGAATTGATATCATGAACAACGAAATTAATACTAGATAAACTTTAATAATTGTCATAGCTTTTATTTTAATAGAATTCAATAATTTGAGTTACCCTGTCTGCCATTTTTCTAAATGGTTCTTCATTCTTATACAGGTCGTGATACTTCTTTATACTGAATATAATGGTTGTATGATCCCTATTACTAAGAGTCTTTCCTATATAAACATAGCTCTTCTTAAGATATCTCTTTACATTAAAGATGTAAATTCTCCTAGCGTCTACGATGCTAATACTCCTACTAGGGCTTGCTATATCCTTAGCATCAATCTTAGATACCCCAGAGACTATATCCATTATAAAGTCCTCAGTGATATCTTCTGGGTCTCTCATAACAAACTTATTCATTTTGTGGCGTATATAATTAGGCAATTGATTGTGTTTTATCCCAGGGAATACATAAGGGCTTATTAGATTGATTTCTTTCATACTGCTTCCTTTTGATGATATCCAACTATACCCTTAGCCTCTTCCATACAATATTCACTACCGTAGAATCCCCAGCAGCTATCAAGCTCTTCTTGATGCTCGTGGCCTTGATCACACTTAGATATCTTATAGATGCGATAGCCGTAGACATCTCCCATTAGATATTGGTTGTAGGTTTCTATTTCACCTTGCAACGCTGCTTCTACATTCTCATCATCGATACACTCCTTAGCTACATCTTTCTTGGTGCAATAGATAAGACCTAATCTTCCGCTGTCAAATCTATCTCCGAAAGGTTTTGAACTAACAGTTACGCCTGAGTGTTCATACATGTAGATAGGGAGAATAGTATGACCATCATAGTTATCCATGATGTCTTTCTCCATCTCTTGCCATGATTCGTAATTGCTGAAATTGAAATTGTGTTTGTCACCATAGCTGTCTCTTTTATGAGAACACACCATGATGCCTAAGTTGTCCCATGTTCTTGGGGTGTCCGGGTTTTCATCCTGGACTATTTGAATCAGGTGATCCCCGATTCTTTCTTCTTGATGTACGTACATAACCTATTGATTTTTAATGTGATATATTCTTCTACCGTTTGTATTGCTGCTAGTATATACAATACTACACATGCTATGGTAAAGAAGAATAAGAATTTAAGGTAAGACATTGACCTCCGGTTTTCTGTTATAGGATTTAATGTATTCTTTGATACACCAGCTTATCATCTGGCGAAGACCTCTCCTTTGTTGGCAAGGCTCCTTCTCATAGAACTTCTTGTATACCACGAATACTGTATCCATACGTTTTACTTTAATCATAAATACCCCCTTGTTGTAGCTTCTCCATCAAAGGTACTGTTAAGCTTAGGTTATCAGTTGAGTTGCCCCACTGACTCCATTCACCCCCTATGACTACTTCAAACTTGGTTGTAGACCTGTCAGATAGTTTTACGATACCCTTGATTGTTTTCTTAGTGTAAGAAATCTTCTTAGACTTGATGTAAACGTTTGCCATGCTTTACGATTTAAAAGTTTCCAATTCAAATTTACGAAATGTTATTCACATATGTGAGTATTATTTACCCACAAACGCGATTTTTTCCGAAACACAGAGATAAAAAAGAGCGGGATGTTATCCCGCCCTTTAAACTACTAGTCAAATACACGACCAATCGATTGATCTAATGGATTGAACTCCACTTGATTGTACGAATGATACGTACCTTTGTGGAACACCATACGATCATGCTCATCATGAGTTAAGATACCCATGTCTTCTAACATGAAAGTGATGCTGTCATCTGTACGTGAGTACTCGATATTAGATTTACTATCTAATACGTGTTTGATAAGCTGACCAGTTGTTGCTGATACGTGCTCACCTTCTCCTAAGCATAGACGCTTAGCTTTGTTTGTTTTGTTAGTGCTCTTTGCCATAACTGATTGTGTTCAGAATTAAACCCCTGTCCCCGGCTTTTGTTAACAACGATGTATATATAAATAGAGATACCAAATGTACGATTAGGTCTCCGAATAAACAAGAGATAAGTATTGCTCTTTGTTCAAGTGATACGGAGTAACCTTCTTAGAATCTACAGACTCCATAGCTACGATGATATCACCTTGACGATAGACGCGCTCTGGGTTAGTGATGTCGATACGAATAGTCCATGCGATAGCTTTGATAGCATCGTATCTCTTCTTCTTATCATCATCCCATACTCTAGCTCCATTACAGATAGCTTCTTCCTCAGGAACATAAATCCAATACTCACGCTGAGTAGATGTACACTTACATCTTACAGCTACATACTTAGTAGCTTGGCGTTGCTTCTGCCAATCAGATAAGTCAGACGTTGCGTACAACTCCTTAGGATCGATAGAGAATAACTCATACTCATCTTCGAACTCGTGAGTCCATGGTTCATTCTTCTCATCCCATCTGTGACGCTTCTTCTTAATAACCTGCTTGTCTAAGCTCTTAGGATTAAGATTCTTGAAAATCTTCTCTACTCCGATACAATCGAAATAGACTCTACGACGCTCTGCGTTTCTTTCAGAGAATGCTTCTTGGATTGTGATAGGCACAATGCTATCCCACATCTCTTCTACGAATGCACCGAAGTCTTTCAGCGCATCTACTTTGATGACAGCCTTTCTGAAATGCTCGAAGGATGGAAACCTAGTCTTCCATAACTTCATAGCATCAGACATTGTCAGATTGCCTATACCCGATACGGAGTATGAGGCAGTTTTGAAATCAAACTGTTTCATGTTTGTTTTTTTTATTGTTTATGAATTGTTTTTAATATCTGCAGTTATACTATTCCTGTATGAATTCCAACGTTCTTCCTCTTCTTTCTTCCTAGCGATTGCTATTTCTTCAGCATCATCAGTTATTTCTATACAGATATCTTTATCTTCTCCGCACTCATAGTTATAATCTATCTCTTCGATAAAGAATACTCTCTTACCATTTATAACTTTAGCGTCATCAAATTTGAAGTTCCAATCGCAGGATACATAGTTCACTTGTTCTTTAACATTTTCCAAACGTTTAGATATAGTTTTTCTTAACTTCTCAGATAACTCTTCTTCTAAAGAATTATGTTCGTCTACTACAGGACCATTAGTAATATTAAATTCTACTGATACTGATATACCTTCATCTTCATGATAACCTTCAGTGCTGATATTAATTGTATCAAACCAAAGATATTCAGGAATCGATATTCTAATATGATCTTTTTGTTCTATTTCTAGACAAGCTGATTCTGAACATGAATAGTTATCAGTACCTGATAGCTCTCCTTCTGAATATAATAATTCTCCGTTAGTAGAGTAGTCTCCTGCAAAGCTACCATAAGCAATTGCATCAGCTACGATGTCAATTAGTATACCTCCGTAAGTCTTCCCATCTGTATCTATTTCTTTATCATCTACATAAGCGTAGAATGATCCGTCATCATTACCACCTTCCCAGGTGACTTTGACTTCGTGGCCTTTTGATTCTAAATCATCAAGCCACTGTTTGAGTGTTTGTTTTTCTTCCATGATATTATTGTTTAATGGTTTCTAAATCTAGTTCTACCTTTCTCTTACGAGTCTCATCAGCTTTCATCATCCATGGTTGTGGTTGTAGATTCTGTAACCAATCTTCTATGGTCGGGACTTTACCGCAGTCCTCATAGATATGATCGTAAGCAATCTGTCTTACCTCAACCATCTTACCTTCTGAGTTAGTTACATAATCACCGAACACTTGTTCAGCTAATAACATACCGAATGAATTGTGTAAGATACATCTGTGTCTGAAGTTTGCCAAGTGTCCCTTGGTTGAATCAAACCATTTGTGAATCGCAATGTAATCATTGAAGTCGCCGCCATACTTCCTCGCTGAGGATCGGGCGTGCATAAGTGGTGAACCCATTTTGTTTTGTTTTATGATTAAATAATACACAGCTTCGCCCCCTGTAT
>ENA-OSIY01001848-OSIY01001848.1-marine-metagenome-genome-assembly--contig:-NODE-1848-length-11200-cov-12.019869_pt1 | contig 11200 bp, 15 predicted proteins | sample MGYA00237884_ERZ534233 | MGnify/ENA primary metagenome ERZ534233 (study PRJEB26412, sample SAMN06343840) | marine metagenome | isolation source: estuarine water | place: USA: Columbia River Estuary... | reverse complement strand
TTTTTTTTTTTTTCAAGCAGAAGACGGCCTACGAGATTTCTGCCTGTCTCGTGGGCTCGGAGATGTGAATAAGAGACAGCTATTAATCCATCAGCTCCTGTTGCACCTATTAATCCAGTAGCACCAGTAGCACCAGTAACACCAACAATATTTGTTAAATATGAACCATCGCCATATAAATAACTTGCACTTATTCCTGTTACAGAAAGTGTCCCACTTATTGTCGAATTTCCATTTGATATAAATCCGTTTTTTATTATTAATTCATTTGCCATAAATTATATATTATTTTTAGAATATTATATTTGTTGTCCATGCTGTTCCTGATAAAATATTTAAAATTTCGTCATATGTATATGGACCTTCTTTTGTAGATAATAAATCCACACAAGATGGTGTTTCCCCATCCCATTTAATAAATGTTTTTGTTTCATCAGTTGATTTTCTTAGTGTTTCTATTGATGTTTCTAAAACACAATTAAAGTCAATTAAATTTAATTCTGTTGTATTTATTATTAAAAATTTTCTGTTTTCGTAATGCATAATTTTATTTATTTTTAACTTAATCCAAATCTTGATTTTATTGTGTTATAATTTATTAAAACCTCAGAGTCAGTTAAGTGTCTATTGTAATACTTGAAGCCATAAACACTTATTGAAGAATAATTTGATGCAACAACACCAAATCGACCAATTGCAATCTCACCATTTGGTGTTGTTGCTTGAGAACTACCGGTATTTTTTAGAACTCCATTTATATATATTTTCTTACCATCAGGTGCATTTGAACAAGTTATAACATAGTATTGACTAGTTGAAGCAGTAATACTACTATTTATTGTGGTTCCGTTTATTGAAAATAAAAAACTTCCACCATTTAATCCCATCCAAAAATTAACTGAGCTAAGTGCGCCATTATATTTACCAATATAAACTTGTGTTCCTGAAACAGAATTTGGTTTAATAATCAATTCAAATGTATAATAGGTGTCGTTTGTTGTATAATTTGTACCTACATAATCATTTATACCATCTAATGATATACCAAATATTCGACCTGTATCAACTAATGTTGGTGAGTTGTATAAGTTTGAGTTTATATTATTTTTACTTATATCATACCAAATATTTCCTGTTTTTGGATATGATATAGTTCTAAATGAATCCAATAATATTACTAGTCCATTTTTAACAATTCCACCATAATAAAAAACACTTCCTGCCATTATATTTTTTTAATTTTTAAATTATAATCCATATATATCTTTTAGAGCATTATAATTTGATGTTATTTGGTCAAAACTAAGAGCTTTGTTATATATTGAAAGAAGGCTTATATTCACATTGCTATATTGTGCAAATTGTACTGGATCAAATGTTGCCAAATAATAATAATTTAATCCATTTGCCCAATTTGTAACCAATGCCCAATTAGCATTTGCGTGTGTTGCTGTCATTTCAGTTAAATTGTAATACATCTTAGCAGAAACACCTTGTTTAAAAACTACAGTAAACATATATGTTTGATTACTGTTTAGTTGTGCTGTACCTCTATAATCAACAGTTCGTCCATTAACATCGCTTTGTATAAATAATCTCATACTACGTGTCCATAGAGTAGTTAATGTGCCTAGCTCAATAACAAATCCACGAAGTGGATTTGGATATTTTGAAAAAAGTGCTATTCTGGAATTCATATTAGGTACTTTGGCAACACATATAACTGTTATTTCAGTTGTTATTTCTGATGTGAGATATGAATCTATTCTTAAATTATCATTTGTTCCATCAAAAGTAAAAGAACTATTTGGGCCAAGATATGTATATGTTGGAGAATTTACTAAAATAGCATTTTTTGAAAATCCACTAATATCCTTAATTACTGTTGTGTTTCTTGGGTGATAATATGAATTTGGTGATCCAAAGTTATAATATAAAATTAGATCTTTTTTAATAATATTTGGTCCACGCCAATTGCCAATTTTACTCATAGTCCGAATCTTGATTTTGTTGTATTATAATTTTGTGTAATTTCGGCCTGTGATAAGCTTTTATTATATAGCGAGCAATTATGTAAAACACCATTATAATAATAAGCAACACCTATATTTGCACGCCCAATAGAAATTGAAGCTGATGATAAATTTGGTGTATAATTAGTAGAAACTTTTAATATACCATCTACATATAAAGAAGCTATTCCATTTGTACCACCTTGGAAAGTTAATGTAATATAATGTGGTCCTGTGTTTTGTAATATACCACTTCCATAATTGACACCATAAAATCCACCACCAATTGTATTTGAAGTTCCTGATTGTGCAGTTTGGACATATCCTATATAAGCAGCTTGTGATGTTGCTGCTGTTCCTATATAAATAGCAATTCCATAATTTGAATGTGTTTTTACATCTAAAAATGCACATAATGAAAATGCACTTGATCCTAATATTGGATTACTGTTATTAAATGATATATATTGATTAATTCCATTGAGACTTATTCCACCATAATAATTATTTGTGAATGTTGGTGAATTGATAAGTGTTCCATTATAGTCATTTTTAGACAAATCATATAAGTTTGTTCCTGAACCTACATATGACCTATAATTACTTGAATCTAAATGAAAAACTAATCCATCTGTTACTATTTTTGGTGAAAAATTAAATGCCATATTATATACTTCTAATTATTGTTTTTATTGTCCAATTTGATGTTGATGATGATGCTATTAATAAAGCATTGCTACCTGATATACCAACCGAAAAAGTAACACCTGTTGTTCCTATATCAGTTGTTGCTAACTCTGCAAAACTTACTGTATTTCCTGACCATACTGACATAATACTACCTGCTCTTGCATTAGAACCACTTGTTAGAGTATATTCAAAAAATGCACCGGTATATAAGGACGTTGGTATAGAATATATTGTATTTGATCCTGTTATTGTTATTACTTTTATTGATGTGTTTAATGATGGTGCTGCATAATCACCCATTAAAATAGTATTATCAGAAAAAACCTCTAATATTGGTAGACCTGATATATCATTAACAGAAAATAATGAACCGGTTAATCCATCTGTTACATTAAAAAGTTCACCACTTACTCCACTTACTGTAAATATTGTGCTACTTGTTCCGGAACTATATAAAGATAAAGTATTAGATGCTGTGCTTGATATGTAAGTATTAGATGCTGTTAATGTATTCAATACAGTACTACCAGTCACAGATAAATTATTGCTAATAGTAACACCACCTGTAAATATTCTAGTGTTACTTATTGTAGTTGACATTCTTATTATATCAGAAACTATTTCTAATGAATCTGAATTGACATTTACACTATATGAACCACTGCTAAAAGTTAATCCATTCCCCGCCGAAGTTGGATTAATTGACATAACACCAGCCGAAGATGTTAAACCAGATCCTGCGAATTGTGATGCAACAGTAGTATAATTTACTGCAATGAAATCTGAACTTATTGTTATACCAGCACTTGCACCGATATTTAATACACCACTTGAATATGTTAAACCATTTCCAGCGAGTAGTGGATTTAATGATAATGTTATAAAACCTGCTGTCCCACCACCTGTTAGTCCTGCACCTGCTGTAATGCCTATAACAGTGTTATTTAATACATAATTTGATACTTTTTCTGATGACCAAATCCCATATGAACTTGTTACCCCATCACTAAATGTATAACCAGATGAAATAATAGAATTTGTTCCAAATATTAATATCTGCGATTGTGTAAATGTATTATTATTAGTTCCACCTTTATCTATTGCTAATATACCATCTATTTGTTTGATGTTTATTTTACCGATTGACATTAACCTTTAAATTAATTTATTATGTATATATAAAAAAATATATCTTATGTTATATTAAAAATTTAATATATATAATATGAAAAGATTGAAAAAATATAACAGATTTATTCTAGAATCATCATCCAATGATTTTGATACTATTGGTGAATATATTGAAAAATTAGCAGAAGATAATGAATATGCTTTAAATATAATTTCACAATATACAAAAGATATCCATTCAAATATTAGATTAGCAAATGCTATAAATTTATTGGATGAATTTACACAAAATCTAATAATAGATTTAATACTAAAAGATAAAAAAGGTGAAGAACCAGGTGAAGCTGAAATAACAACACATACAGATATTGATTTGTTGGAATCAAATGAAATCGGTGGTAAAAACCTATTCAAATGCTTTTTGAAAATAATAACTGCATTAGGATTCAAAAATATAAAACCAAATTGGGAAGTAACACCTGATATATTTTTAATGTATTTTAATACAGATTTTGTTGATTATAATACACTAAAATCTGTTTCAATTAGATATAAATACTTTGATGATATAATTAATTCATCAAAAGATGGTAATAAATATAGATTATATTATGGTATAAGAAATGATATGTTTTTTGAATATGGTTTGCAAATAGATGATTTAGCAATTAAATATGGACAATTTAAAATAACAAAAAGTATTATTAATTATTTAGCACAATTAACTTCACCATCATCAATTAGTCTAAGGATGTTATTTAACGATATTGATTATGATAAATTAAACTTATTTTCTAAAATTAAAAAAGAAATGTTAAGTTTTAATCCCGGTTATACAGAAAAAAAATCATTACCAATAATAACAGATAATATAATAACTTTTGCGTATTATGGAATTGGTAAATGGGATAATGGTGTAATGGATATTGGAGAAGTTGAGAATGTAAAAACTAATTTTAGAAATTATATTTTGAAATTTAAATGGTCAGAAAAAGTACAATATAGTATAACAACAAGTGAGTTTTGGTTAAAAATAAATATAAAAGTAAAATAAAAAAAGACAACCTAATTTTTTAGGTTGTCTTTTTTTATTATCTCATCAATCTTGTTATGGTTTCAACCATAGTATCTATTTTATCTTGTGGTAATTCAGCACTTTTTGCCCAATTTAAACATTCAGTTTTAATGTGTTCTTCAATCTTCTTAAAGCTTGGTATGTTTTCAACACCATTATATAGATATTCAAATATCTCTGCTTGTGCATGTTGTGCAGCAACTTTTAAAATTAAATAATTTCTATTTGATAAGTCTGCTTTATAATGTATTAATAAATCCAATACTTCTTTATTATCTTGTGCAACAGCAAGTCTAACAGGTAATCCTCTATCAAAATTAGGATCCATACCTGCTTTTAATACATATTCAACACCTTCAATATCACCCATTATATTTTTAAACACTTCACTTGTCAATTCACAATGGTATGAAACTAATAATTTTATCATATCCATAGTTTTAGCAAATTTAATAGGATTATTTAAACTTGGCATTGCACCTTTTTCTAATAAATATTTAGTTTTTTCTAAATCACTTTCTCTAACAGAATTTTCCAAAACTTTTCCTTTGGCTGCATTTGGATTTGCACCTAACTCCAAAAGTTCTTTTATCTTATCTAATGATAAGTTATCTTTAATAATTTCTTTACTGGCTGCAATTTTTTTCTTTTTGGCTTCAACTTCTGGTTTTGTCATACCTGGCATTATTTCCATTGGTGATTTGACACCTTTTGGTAAATCAAGCTTAAGTGAATTCATATGATTAACAATACCACTTATAAAGTTGTCATCATTTTTAAGATGACAAGCAGTTACTTTATTATTTTCACCTATTGTAATACCAATTACTGATTTATTATCAGTTTGATCCAAATTAAAATTATAAATATAATATTGTTTATTAAAATCACCTAAATAATGAGTCCAATGTCCAAAATGTATAATGCAGTGTTTGGTATGTGAGTTTAATTCTTTATTTGCTTGATATGACCTAACTTCAATAATTAATATACCATTTTCGTTATACTTTATTTCTGTTCCATTTAATTCACCATATTTTTGATTCACTTTATCAAGTGAAACTAAAAATTTTTTAAACGATGCATTATTAGCAGATTTTATAGCATATTGTGCAGATATAATTAAGTCACCAAATGTTTTATAGTCTTTTAATTTTTCAAAGAAGTTACGAGTTAATATTTTATTTGCTTTTGGATCTTTTACACCATCTTCTGAACCCATTAAGTCAAATCCAAGAGCTATTGCGTCAACCAATTTCTTTTGGTCTTCAGTTAATCTTGTAAACCATGATTTTTGTTCTGATGGTAATTCATTTATCCATTTTTTTGTTATTTTACTTGTCTTTAATTTTTCTAAATCATCACATAAGCGTTCATAAGAACTTCTTATCGGTCTACCTTCATCTGTTGCTGATTTTACTTCTTCTTCGATTGCTGCTTTACTGCAATACCTATCAACTGGCATAGGTAGTTCACCGATTGATTGTCTATATTCCTTTAAAATATTTAAAAGTCTACTTAGTTCATCAATTCTATCGGATTTATCTAAATATTCCAAATCTTCATAGAAAAATTTAGTAAATACATAAGTATAACCAGACATATCTTTTGCAAGTTTAACAATTTCAAGAAAATCTCTATCTTGTTCAGCAGCTTTTACTTCTTGTGGAGTTAATCCAACTGGTTCTTCTGAATCGCCCATTCTATCTTTTTTTATCTTCAAAGCTCTATTTTTCAAGAATGTTTTGGCTTGGGCTATATTTTCATTAATTAATTCATTTGAATATTTTTCATTAACTGTTTGTCTAAAATCTAAATATTTCTTTATCATTTTTATTAATTATATTTTTTATTATTTCTACTTTCTTTTATGTATTTTGATAACATCTTAACTTTAGTATAATTTCCACTATCTAATGCAGCATCAATTTCAGCTTGAAGTTCTCTTTTATTCATTGTAGAGTAATCAACTTGTTCAATATCAACAATTTCTTCATCATCTACAACACTACCACTTTTTCCAAAGTTAGCCATATCTATTTCATATTGTTTCATATCTTTTTCATATTGATCCAATTCTGCAAGATAGTTGTTATATACTTCTATATTTTCAATGGCTTTGTTTATCAAAACATCAATTTTTCTTCTTGCTTCATCAGTATTTGATAAAATACCTTTGAATAACTTTAAGAATTCTTTGGTTGGCATTGTATTTTTATCAATTAATATCTTATATAATTCTTCTCTTATATTTGGATATTTATCAATATTTTTATTTACATTTAAAAATCTTCTGAAATCTCTTGCCACTTCTGGACCATATTTCCAATCTTCTGGTTCATCTTCCATCCCTGTATTAGATAAAGCTATATTTGCAACAGTAGCATCTTCTGGTATACCACCTAATGATAATATTTCAAATAATCCTTTTACAGATTCATGTAATAACATAGGAAAATCAATACCAACTGCTTTTAATATTGGTGTATATGAAATTGTAGGTTCTATGTATTCTTCTTCTGTATAATCATTATACATTTCTTCTTCATCTTCTTCACCAGTCCAAGCAGTATATTCTTCTTCAGATTCTTCTTCATATTCTTGTAATTCTTCTGATTCTTCTTTTGGTTTCCATCCAACACCCGATGCACCAGCAAAACCTTCTGGGTTTTCTTTCATCATATTTGCTCTACTATCAGTTGGAAGTAACCAATCTAACTTATCTGCTAATTTAGACATTTCATCCCAAATTTTAAATATTTTATCAGCGTCCCCACCAAAAATAACTTCTAATCCACTTTTACATTCATCAGAATGTAAAATATGTTTAGTGTTTTTTGATTCACCTTGTATAATTAAATTGGCTATTTTTCTTTTATATACTTCATTTCTTTCATCTTCATCTTTTACTTGAATCCAATCAACATATTCTTTTTCTTCTTCATCATGTTCATCGTCGATATCATCCATAAATTCTTTAACATCTTTTCCTGATTTAATCATTTTGATGTCTAATGTTATTTCATATCTTTTGATGATATCACCATAGTTACCCATCATAATATCATTTGCCAATGATTCTAATTGTTTTTCCTTACCTTTTGTATATGTCTTAGATTCTTCTAATAAACTCTTTAATTGTGAAGCAATAGAACCTGATCCTTGTCCAGTTATACCCAATCTTTCTTTTGCTCTACGTTCAACATTTGATAAATATTTTTCTTCATCTTTATCTGCACCTTCGCCTGGAATAGCGGGATTTCCTTTTATTGTTATTTCTTCTAAAAGAAACTTTTCAAAATCTTTTATTTTCATATTATTTATCTAAATATTTTTTGATAGATTCACCTTGTTCATCCATTTCTTCTAAAAATCTATTAACGACATCTTTTTCAGTAACACCTTTTCTTTCAGGACTGATAGATGGTATACCAATAGGTTCTTCTGGTTTTATTGGTTTTTCTGGTTTTGTTGGTACTTTTACCGGTGTTTTAGTTGGTGCTGGTTTGGTTGTTGGTTCAGCCGCAGCAGTTGATTCTAAAAACATTTTATATTTCTTAATATGTTTCATTAAAATATCTTAATTTTATTTATATATTAAATTATAATTTTCATTTTTATCAATTTGTAATTTAATATATAAATAAAATTAAGATTTAATATGGATAATTATTTATATCACTATAAAGCCCTTGTATTAGATATTTATGATGCTGATACAATTAGAGTTGAAATAGATTTGGGATTTGGTTTAAAATGGAAAGGCTCTGATGGTAGAGGTGTTCAGATAAGACTATTTGGATTAGATGCACCAGAAATGAAAGGCGAAGAAAAAGAATTTGGTATTATAAGTAGAAATCGTTTAAGAGAACTTATATTAGGAAAAAAAATCACCTTAAAGACAATAAAAGACAGTAGTGAAAAATATGGAAGATATTTAGGCACTATTATAACATCTGATGGATTAGATGTTAATGAATGGCTTATAAACGAAGGTTTAGCCAAAAAAATGAAATATTAAAATGAAAAGATTTAGTAAATTAATTGAAAATATTAATATAGAAAAAACTTATAAAATAAAGGCAGAAGTTGAATTTACAATAAAAGCTGAAAATACAGGTGAAGCTGGATATATAGCAGATAGTGAATTATCTTCTATGGCTGATGAGTATACAATTATTGATATTTCTGAAATACAAGATATTAGCATACAAATAAAAAAAAATAATATAGATAAATTATGAAAAAATTCACAAATATAAATCCAAAATGGAATAATATAAACGAAAATAAACTATTCAGAATAAATGAATCAACTGCACCACCTTTAAATGTGGATAAGACTGATGTTGCTAAATTTGTTTCTAAGTTGTTTGAAAGTAGAGAAATGGCGCATATGTATCATTTAAAAGTTACTGGTGATATGGGTTCATTAGGTAAACACGAAGCTATGCAAGGATATTATGAAGGTATATTAGAATCAATTGATGATTTAGTTGAAATATATCAGGGTCAATATATATTGATTAAAAATTATGATGTTATAGACACATCTGATAGTAACACAAAAGATACAATTGAATATTTTACTGAATTGGGTGACTTTATAAAATCAGAAAGAAAGTGTTTTAATGCAGAAGATACACATTATTTTAATATAATTGATGATATTTTAGTATTGATATACAAGACATTATATAAATTGAAATATAATAAATAATTATTCCAAAATTGAATTTATCTTAAAGTCTCTTAAAAAAGAGACTTTATTATTTTTATAAATATTTATTTCATTATCTGATATCCAATCATAAGGTAAATTAGTAACATTATATTCAACTATGAGCACATCATCTTTAATAACTACTTTTGATATGAAAAAAGTAATTCTATCTAATAGTTGACCCATTCTATTTTTAATAATAATTGTTGCTTTATTATTAAATTTAATATTTTTAGATAAATGATTAAAATATTTATCATTATGTGTAATTGTAACTTTATTTAAAGTTATAGATTGTTTTTCATATATTAATCTATTAACATCTAATATATATTCGTCTTCTAATAAGATTAGTCCATTATCTTCATATCTGGTAAAAAATTCATATCTATATTCTGATCTATCTTTATAATCCATATCTTATCTTATTTAATATTTTACTAATTCTATATCTTCTTGACCAATTTTTGTTATAACCTTCCGATATTGTTGCAGTCATAGTTTTAATAATATATGGTACAAAAATATATCTGCTGTTATTGGATTTATTTCCAAGTAATATATTATCTTTAATATAGGTATCGTTCTCCTGATTCATAGTAGTCATTTAAATTGTTGTTTATCACATCAAATGTTGATATTATATCATCTATTTTATTAGATATAGATTCTAAATATAAATATGAATCATCAATCTGTGTATTTGATTTTTTTGATTTTGATTTCAAATTTGATAAGCTATTTAACATAGATGTTATATCTACTTTCTTATTATCAATAAGTGAACTTATTTCAGAAATTTTATCAATCATTTCTTTTATTTTATCTTCTGAAAGTGATAAGTTTTCATCTTGTTCAAAAAACTTTTTAATCTTCATATTTATAATTATTTTTTTTAATATATAATATATATTAAATTATGAAAAGAAGAAACAAATTAATATTAGAATTTTCAGAGTTCAATGCAAATCGTTTAAATCCAGATTCTGCACAAATGTCTGTTCAAGTTGATAATCCACAATTGTCACAAAATGCTTTTGATAAACATCAAGATGCAATAAGGGCAGGTATTGATAGATTAGGTAATATAATGACAACTCTTTCTGGTGGATCTTTATATAGAAATTTGAAATCAAAGTTGATGTTAGACCAACAGCAGATAACATCACTAAAGATATTAAGAATAATAACTAAAGATCATGTTCATTATGATGTTTATATTAGTTTTGTAGTTGATGAAGAAGAATATTTTGGGGAAATTAAAAATATTCTTTCAGAAAATCCAATTATGAATTCAGAAATATTTAAAGATTCTGATTTGGTTCAAGCTAAAGAATGGGTAATTAAAACAAAAGGATTGTTAGTAAAAAATATTAAACAATGGTTACATCCTAAAAGTGACAAGTATAGATTATTGAATGATTATGTTATATGTTATTCAGTAGAAACTGGAAAGTTAGCAAAAATAGAAAAAAATACAATTGTTGAAGTTATCAGAGCTTTTGATAATAAAATAATAATAAGGTATAATAACGAATTATATACCTTATTAAATGATAATTTTATTTA
>ENA-OSIY01001841-OSIY01001841.1-marine-metagenome-genome-assembly--contig:-NODE-1841-length-11211-cov-6.311209_pt1 | contig 11211 bp, 10 predicted proteins | sample MGYA00237884_ERZ534233 | MGnify/ENA primary metagenome ERZ534233 (study PRJEB26412, sample SAMN06343840) | marine metagenome | isolation source: estuarine water | place: USA: Columbia River Estuary... | reverse complement strand
TCGTGGGCTCGGAGATGTGTATAAGAGACAGCCTTTTTATAATGACCAAACTTTAAGGTTCAGAACTAATAGCGCTGCTACTACAGTTATGACGTTAAAAGATGACGGTAACGTAGGTATAGGAACTGATAGTCCAAGTGCAACTTTAGAGGTTTCAGCTTCAGCAACTACATCCGTAGATATAGCTCATTTTTCAAACTCAAATGGTACTGTTAAAATAAAACACGCTTTAGACGAATTAGGTTCAGGTATAGTATCTATTTTTGACGCATCTAATAATGAAGATGTTAGATTTAGTGCCCAAGGAAATAGTTGGTTCAATGCAGGCAACGTAGGTGTAGGAACGGATAGTCCTACAACGAAATTGCACGTGATCGGTTCAGCAGGAGAATTTGCTTTAAGTCTAGAAAATTCTAGTAACGGAGACGGAATAAAAATAACTACAGAGGATCAAACATCTAACAATGGTTTCTTGTGGAATCAGGGTAGTTCAAATTTAGTTAATATGTATTCTAGCAGCACTACTAATGCTAGTAAGATGCTTATGTCAGCAGGGGGTGTTAATAAAGTGTTCTTAAATACAGAAGGTAGCTCCTATTTTAACGGAGGTAACGTAGGTATCGGGACGACTAGTCCTTCTTCTTTATTAGATATTAAGTCAATTGCCGATGTAGGTATTCCTGCTTTAGGTGCTGATGGAGGTAGTTTTAAAGATACTGTTTTAGGTCTTAGAGGATTAGTAGCAGGTAATGGCTCAGCAGGTGATTACTATATGCAAGTTCAAAGGTTTGACGGTACTGAGACGGCTTATGATTTGTTACTTCAACCAAATGGAGGAAAAGTAGGTATCGGGACGACTAGTCCTTCTTATAATTTACAAGTAGGTGACGGTACTGAAGACTCAATAATTGCTTCTTATTTCTCTGATGGATCATTCACTAGGATGCATGGATATGGATTATATATGTCAAGGGGAGCTTCATATATAAGACCTGTAAATCATAATTCTCAATCGCTTTCTATAGGTCATACGGGGACGAATTGGACTTCTATTCTTCATAATGCCATTACTCATAAGTTTTCAAATAATAATGTAGAAATAGCTAGGTTTACAGATGATGGATTAACTGTGTCAAAAAAATCTAGTGGAGTAACTTCTAACGAGTTAATTTTTGAAAGTCAGGCGACAGGATCTTCTAATATTTCTGAAGGGCATATATACACCTACGCAGGAAGCGACTATAATGTAGGAATGATTTTTGGAACTCAAGCTAAAGATGACTCAGGTAATGAATTTGTACAGCCTTCATTCAGAATAAATGATGTTGATAATGATGTGACCTTCTATAATGGAATAGAGGTAACTGACGGAGTTAAGATTACTAGTGGAACATCTTCACAGTTTTTAAAAGCTGATGGAACTTTAGATTCTAACACTTATTTAACATCTAGTGGATACTTATTAAACACTACTGATACATTAACGGGAGATTTAACAGTTACAGGAAATGTAACTTCTACATATGATGGATCGGATACAAATACTGGTGCTTATGGAATAGATAGAACTTTAAGTGGACTTACAGCAAATGTAAGAGGCTATAGAGATAACACCATAATAACTGCACCAGGGAATAGTACAGTTTCTCACGCTGGAATTGATATTAAAACTCAAATGACTCAAGGTACATTTGATCATGTTACAATGTTTCAAGGTAGAACTAATTTAGATAATGCAGATGTAACTGACTTTGAAGGATTATATATGGGTGGATTGAATTTTGCTAACACAAGTAATGTTACAAATTACGTTGGAGTTACAGTTGAAAACCCAACAGCCTTTAGTGGAACAATTACTAATTTTATTGGAACTAAAATTAACGCTCCAACAAGAACGGGTGGAACAATTACTAATTTTTATGGATTAAAGATTGAAGATAATGTTTCAGCAACTAACAAGTGGGCAATTTATTCTGATGATGATAGTGTAAATTCAAAAATGCTAGGTCAATTAGAAAGTGGAGATATTACTGTACAAAATACAACTACAGCAGCATCTCTAAATCTAAACTCATCAAGCACAGGAAGTGGTGGAAACTACATACATGCAAAGAAGTCAGATGGCTCAAATCAATGGGTACTTGGATCGAATAATGGTGATGATGATAGAGTAACCTTAAAACAATACAATGCAGCAGATATGATATTTGCCAACAATAGTGGTGATGCAATGATTATTGATACTGACGGAAATGTTAATATTGGAGGAGGTACTTTGACTGTAAATGGTGGTATAAATGTAAATAATGATGGTGATGGTTTATTTAATGTAAATGAATCAAACGGAGCTTTTCAATTAGGAGATGTAGATGGTTTAAATGATAATTGTTATATAGATGGTGATGGAAGTAGTTTCACAATATATAATGATGGTAACGCAACTTTAACTACAGATGTTAATAGTAGAGTTGGGATTGGGACTACTACCCCTGATCTAAAGTTAGATGTTATTTCAGGAACAAATAATGGTATTAGAATATCTGCAACAGACTCTAGTAATTGGAGAGATATTAGTATAAGAAGTTTTGTAACTCAAGCTCAAGCAGCAGCTTTAACTGATCATACTCATCTTTTTACTACCGATCCAACGGGACAAACTGACCAAGCATTTCAAAGATATGGAGGAACTGTATTACAATGTAGAGACGATGGTAACGCAAACTTTGCTATAAGAATAGGAAATGGAAGTGGACATGCTACAGCTTTAAATCTAAATGCTTCGGGAGTAGCTACTTTCAATAATACTGTAACAGCTACAAACTTTATATTATCTTCTGATAAGAGATTAAAGAATAACGTAGAAGAAGTTGACAATAAACATATAGATGTTAATTGGAAGACTTTTGAAATGAATTCAAATCAAGGTCAAAAGAGGTATGGAGTAATAGCTCAAGAGCTAGAGGAAACTCACCCAGAGTTTGTAAGAACAAATGATGAGGGAATGAAATCTGTAGCTTATGTAGATTTACTAATTGCTAAAAACGCAGAACTAGAAGCTAGACTTGAAAGATTAGAAAAGCTAATAGAGAATAAATAATTAACAAAAACTCTATGAGGACAATAAAACGTTCTCATAGAGCTTTTATAAAACAGATAAGATATGGGAGTACCAAATACAAATACATTTAGCTTACAAGATGTAGTGGACGAAGTTGGTCCAACAACAGATGACTTAGTCGATTGTATTGCAGACGCAAATAGTGCAGATTATGATTCTACATATTATACATCACCAGCAACAAGTTTGTTGGAGTTTAGGAATTATGCAGGAACTGCAGCAATAGTTATTTCTAGTAGTGGTACTTCATCAACACAAAGTACGACAATTAATTTCACATTAGGAAACGTACCTGTGGGAGATATGATTGTACTTACTGTATTTCAAAAAGAGGGTGGTTCTACAGTAACAACTCCTAGTGGTTATACTTTAGCTAATGATTCAAGTCAAACAGGTTTTGATCGAGTATATGTTTACTATAAAACTAATCTAAATCCAACAAGTCAATCGGTTACAATTTCAAGTTCTGATGTTGGTTATAAAATTCTAAATGTAATGTTTATAGAAAATCAATCAGGATGGGGACAAGATGCTTCATTTGCAACATCATCATCTACCTTTACTCCAAGTCTAACAAGTTTAACTAGTAGTTCTTTAGTATTTATTGCATGGTCAACGAAAAGCAATACGGGAGGAAACCCTAGTACAACTCTAAATATGGAATCAGGAACAGGTAGTTCTAGTGTAATATCAGGATTTCCTGGAGCAGGTGATTATAGAGCTTACATAAAATATTATTTTCAACCTAGTACAACATCAATTGATAGATTTGCATCACTTACACAAGGGACGGCTAATGAAATGGCAGGAGTAATGTTTGAAATAAAAAATTAAAATAAAATAGCATTTTCTCAAACAGAGTATTATGTAATAACAACACATTAATCACAAAACACAAAATGAATGCGAAAGAATCAAAATCAATCAATGAGCTTTTAAAGAAAGTTGACAAGATAGAGCAACATAACATAAAGCTCTACTATAGAATAGAGAAGGTACTTGGTATGTTAGAAGATGATTCTAAAAGTAATACTAAGGGACTAATCTCTAAGGTAAATGACCTAGATGAACAAGTAGAAAAATTAATTATTATGAATACAGCAATAAAAAGAGTTTCTGTATTTCTAATAACAATAATTGGATCAATTGCTACATATGCAATTAAGCTTTTATTTGACAGTAGGATCAGTTAATTAAAAAATAAAAATATGGACTTTAAATTAAGTAGAACTTCTAAGAAGAATATAAAAGGAATTGACAAAAGATTAATCAAATTAGTTAATAGAGTATTGGCTAAGAGTGAAATCGACTTTGGAATACCTTCTTATGGTGGTTTTAGAACTCCTCAGGAGCAAAATAACCTATTCCATAGAAGACCAAAAGTTACTCAATTAGATGGCTTTAAAAAGGTTTCTTACCATCAGTCAGGAAATGCATTTGACATATTCGTATATGATGAGCATGGAGCTTGCTGGGAATGTAAGGATAAATACATTACATTAAGTAAGTTATTTAAAGAAGAATATAAGTTAATGCAAGAAGAAAATATATTCGAACAAGAAGAAAAGTTTGAGTGGGGTGGAGATTGGATAAAATTCAAAGACCTTCCACATTTTCAAATAGTAAAATAAAAAATAATAAGTCAGCAGTTCACAAGTAGAGTTGCTGGCTTTATATTTTTTTTTGTAAAAAATTTGGTTTTGTGTTTGGTGGTTTAAAAAAAAGTATTATATTTGTAAAAATTATAAAAAATAAATAATGAATTGTAAAGAATGCAATGGTTCAAAAAAAATAGTTAATAAACATTTTGGCTTATGTCAAGAATGTAATAATATACGATTACATGGGTCTAAATATGGTAAAACATATACTATATCCAAAAAAGAAATAAAACCTCTTAGAACTAGTAAAAAGAGTGTTAAAAAGAGTTTATTCAGTAATGTGAAAGCTACTCCTAAGAAGAATGTAGAAAGAATAAAGAAAGATGAGATATTTTACGAAGAGTGCTTTAATCTATCTAATCACAAATGTGAAGAATGTGGAACACAATTACCTACTGAATTTAGAAATGATGAAGGAGATGTTAATGCAAGATGGAGATATTCTCATATAGTAGCTAAAAGTATTGCTCCTGAGTTAAGACATAATACAAATAACATTAATAACTTATGTCTAAAGCACCATACACAATGGGATCATGGAGACAAGGAGAACATGAAAATATACAATAAGAATAAAGACCGTTTACCGAGGTACTTTTAGTTAATTTAACTAACTAATTATCAACAAATTAGCTTACCTTCATATAATAGAGAAGAAAGTAGTTTTTTAACAACGGTCTTTTTCTTAAAATAATAAAAATAAAAAATAATATAAATAAAAAATAATAACAAAATATGGAAAGTCCTTATAAGAAAGTAATAGTATATGATTTAGAGACTGGAGGGTTGAAGAAGGATATAAATGCAATAACTGAAATCGCAATGGTTGTGGTTGACTTGGAGACATTAAAGGTGGAAGAAACTTTTTCTACTATAATAAAGCCAATGTTAGACCTAAGGGACTTGGAGGCTGAATCTACAAAGGAAGCAAAATCTATATTTAAGTCTATATCTAAAAAAGACCCACAAACTAAAGTTCCATACATAATGTATAAAGGACAAAGGTTAACTATTAAGGACTTGGACCCAATAATTGAAGATATTGATGAATTGGAAATGTTAATAGAAAGAAAAGGAGCTCAATATAACTACGAACAAATAGTAGTTTTGGAGAATAGTGAGAAGTATGGAGATATAACAAAGTTGTATTTTGATAAAACATATAATCCTGAAGCATTGAATGTAACTCACATGACAAGAGATATGTTAGTAAATGAGGGAATTGATATTGCAGAAGCTGTTGAAAAAGTTGCTGATATATTTAAAAGATATACAATTGGAAATGCTAAACCAATATTGGCAGGTCATAATATAAAGAAGTTTGACAATCCATTTTTAGAGAAATTTTTATTGAGAGGTAATTATGACTTATCTAAAATGATTTCAGAAACTCAAATGATTGATACATTAGAGTGGGCTAGATTGAGGTGGTTCGATGCACCAAGTTTTAGTTTAGGTGTATGTGTAAATTCAGTAGGATTAACTTTAAAGGAAGCTCACAGAGCCTTGCCTGATACAGAAGCAAATGCTCAATTACTCATTAAGATGTTAAAAGGTCTTAGAGGAGAAGGTCAATCAGAAAAGAAATACAAAAAAAGAAAATATAAATTTAATTTCTAAAAAATATAAAACATGGGAACAAAGAAAAGAATGATTAAAACAGTATCTCTAGATTCAGTACTAGAAAATGGAGATGTAACTTTATTGCCAAGGGGTGAAAAGTTAATTATACAAGCAGATGATCCAAATTACAGAAGAGGATTGATTGTTGATCTATTGGATGAAGGAGGATATAATGTAAATTATTGGTATGAGACTCCTGATAATGTTTACCCAATAGAGGTAGTTGTAGATGGAATTTCAGTAGCTGATGATGGAGAAGATATTACGTTAAAGTTTCATCCTGAATTAAAGGAAGATGATCCTGAAATGGCAGAAACTTATAACGATTATCCACAGGCTGCAAGAAACAACGCCAAGAGAGCTATAAAGTACAAAGAAGAGAATGGTTCTTCTTGTGGTACAAAAGTAGGTTGGACAAGAGCTAGACAATTAGCTAATGGAGACAAGATTTCTTTAAATACAATTAAAAGAATGGCATCTTTTAAGAGACATCAACAACATAGAAATATACCTTATTCAGAAGGATGTGGTGGTATTATGTGGGATGCTTGGGGAGGGTCTTCAGGAGTAAATTGGGCAATATCAAAAGTTAAACAAATAGAAAAGAGTAAAAAATAATAAATATTTTTAAAAATATTTGTTAGAACTAAAATAAAGTACTACCTTTACATCGTAAAAATAATATAAACTTTTTAAATAAAAACATTATGGATAATATATTGGGACATACGAATGATTTAAAATTGTATGCAGCTTGTGGCAATGTAAGGTACAAGTACACAAATGATGGAGAATATGTAGAGGAGACTTTCTTTGATAATCAAGGGGAAGTTACAAAGCATTACAATTTAAAATTATAAAGACATGAATAAGGAACAAAGTAGACTATACAATTACTGTAAGGAAATGCTTCTAGATTTTAAGATCGAAGGAGATTTGCTTTTTATAGATAGTAAGAAGTATATGATCTTAAATGAAGAAATCAACCTTATTGATGAGGATGGTGATTTTGAACCTGATTCAGTTTTTAAATTATCTGACGATGTGGATGGGTTTGTATATGAATTTGGAGGAAGGTTTTATACACAAGTAAAAAAGGAAGACTTACAACTAAATGAATTGAACTACATTGGCAAAGCAAAAGAGAAATTGCCAACTAAATCTTTTCTAGGGGTGAGGTCAGGGTATGAACTTATGAATGGATTAGGTTTGTATAAATCATGGATACAAAAAGCTAAATTCTTAGGAGTTGAAACGTTAGGAATTTGTGAAAGAAACACCTTAGGTGGAGTTTTGGCATTTCAAAACGAATGTAAGGGTGCAAACATAAAGCCAATAATAGGTATGAGTGCACCCGTAATCGGTTTAAAAACATATGATGTTAAAATGTATGCTAAGGATTTTCAAGGGTGGTTGAACCTACTTAAATTCAATACTATTATTAATGTAGATTTAAAAATGGGTATTGATTTGGAAACACTAAGAAACAACAAAGAAGGTTTGTTTATTATTGCAGATCCAAAAAGTATGGACTTTGATAGTGTTGATGAATTAGGTATAGATTTTTATCAATTAGATACAGTAAACTTTCTTAATTCAGATAGAGATGAAAAATATATAGACAATTTAGAATTGTTTATTAAAAGTGATATTGAGCCAATTAGTATTACTGATGCTTTTTATTTAGAATCTCAAGATTATAGAACAAGAGAACAATTATGGACTATAAATAAAGCATTTGATGATAAGACTGACAATCAATATTTTAAGTCTAAAACTCAATACGCTAGAGAGTTGGTACAAATGTTTGACAAAGAAGATAATAAAACATTTGTTAAATTATTTAAACAAGCTACAACGAACGAACAGATAGTAGTTGAAGGGTGTAGTTTTGAATATGATACAGATACAAGACATTTGCCTAGATATATAATGAGCCAAGAGGAGAGTGATCAATTCAATACTAACGAAGAATTATTTCTTCATCTAGTTAAAAAGGGGTTCAAGGATAGACAAATTAAAGATGCTGATAAATATGTTGGTAGACTAAAGAAAGAGATTGCAGTTCTAAAAATGGGAGACGTTATTGATTACTTTTTAAGTCTTCATGACATTATTGGTTATGCAAAGAGCAAGAATATGTTAACTGGAATTGGTCGTGGATCAGCTGGTGGGTCTTTAGTAGCGTATTTGATGGGAATCATACAAGTTGATCCACTTAGATTTGATTTATTATTCGAAAGATTCTTGAATGAGGGTCGTATGGGTCAATTTGAAGAAAGACCTAGTTTTAAAATAACTCAAGAAGATGGTAGCATAATTGAATTTGAAGAAGGGTCTTTAGTTAGAATTAAGAGAAACAATAAAGAAACTGTCGTATTTGTACATGAACTTGTAGAGGGAGACGATATAATAATTTACTAAGATATGGCACAAACAAACAAACAATCAATGATTGAGGTAGTAATTAATACCGTAACTGGATTTTTTACTTCAATGGGTATTCAATTAATTATTTTTCCAATTATGGACATACCCGTAACATTGAATGAGAATTTTCAAATAACTTTTATTTTTATGGTGTTTGGAATATTGAAAGGATTTATTATGAGAAGAATATTTAACAAAATTTGGAGCTAAGCTATGAAAATAACTAAAATACAAGAAAGTACTTCTAAGAAATTAGTAGATGGAACACTTCCTGACATTGATACAGACTTTGCTGGTAGAGATAGAGCAGAAATTAAGCAATATATGGAGGATAGGTTTGGACAAAAACAAGTTTGTTCTGTAGGTTCTTACTCAACTATGAAGCTAAAAGGTCTAGTGAAGGATTTTGCTAGAATTTCTTCAGTTGGTTTTAGTGAGGCAAACTTAATTACATCTATAATAGATGCAGGAGATTCAACTATGTTAGATTTGATTAAAAGAGCAAGTGGAGAGCCTAAGTTAAAGTCATTCATAAAGAGAAACAGTGAGATTTTCTATATGATACCTACCATATTAGATCAACCAAAAACACAATCAATACATCCATGTGCTGTAATTATCTTTCCAAAGGTAATGAGTGCTTCAGAGTGGGTTCCTACAAGAACTACAAATGGATTATTGGTAAGTGAGTGGTCAGGTGGAGAAATGGATGATGCAGGATTTCTAAAGGATGATATTTTAGGAATTAAGCAATTAGATAAATTTACAGATATATTATCTTTGATTGAAAAGAATGGAAAAGAAGTTCCTAATATCTATAATCTACCACATGACCAAGAAGTATTCAGATACTTTGGTAATGGATGGAATGGAGATGTTTTTCAATTAGGTTCTTCGGGATTGACTGAGTACACAAAGTCACTAAAACCACAAAGTTTAGAGGATTTAATTGCAACAAATGCATTGTATCGACCTGGACCAATGGAGAACGGCTATCATGATACATATATCAAGTGCAAGAATGAAGGAAGAGTTCCTGAGTATTTATGGGGAACGGAATCTATCGCAAAAGATACATTTGGATTGTTAATATACCAAGAGCAAGTTATGCAAGTGTTTCAAGAAGTTGGAGGACTTAGTATGAAGGAAGCTGATGACGTTAGAAGAGCAATGGGTAAAAAGAAATTGTCTGTACTTTTACCTTGGAAGGAAAGAGTTGCAAAGGGATTTTTAGAGAGAGGAGCTACTCAAGCTCAATTTGATGAAGTTTGGATCGCAGTAATGGAGTTTGCTAAATATGGTTTTAACAAAAGTCACTCAGCTGCATATGCAATGACTGGATATGTTAGTCAATATTTAAAAGTTCATTATCCAATTGAATATTGGACAGTAGCTTTAAATTATGCTAATGAAGAGGATACTTTAAAGTATTTGAGTGAAATCTTACAAGCTAAAGCAATTAGTATTAAGGCTCCAGATATTAATGAGTCAGGAATGAGTATGTTATCTAATCAAGATTCTTCAACGATTTTTTGGGGATTAGGTTCTATAAAAGGTATTGGAGAAGATACAGCAATGCAAATAATTAACGAAAGAAATAAAAATGGTAATTACTTATCATTTGCAGATTTCTACTTTAGACATATATTCAAAGGATCAAAAGTAAAGAAACAAACATTTGAAGCGTTAATTGCATCAGGATGTTTTGATGAACTTTATAATTTTGAAGGTCAAGAAGAAAAGAGGTTTTCTTTAATTAATAGATTTAGAATTTATAAAAAAGTAAAAATAGCTAATCCAAAAAGAGATGCATACACTATTGGTCAAACAGATCAAAGATGGTGGTGGTCATTACAACAAAAGAGATTAACTGGTTTAGCGTTTGTTGACTATAAGAAGATATCTAAAGAGTTGGGAATAGACGCTCAATTTTTAACTTTAAGTGAAGCAAATCAAAAACACGAAAGACCTATATTTAGATCATTTGGTGGATACATCGTAGAGGCTAAGGTAGTGAAGGGTGCAAAGGGAGACTTTTGTAGAATTACCATAGAGCACAATTACAAACTATTTAAGTTAATGGTGTGGTCAAATGAGTTCGAAAACTTTAAGGATCAACTAAAGGGTTCTGAGAAGAATTTGGTATTATTTGATGCTGAACTTAGGTATGATTCTAAGTGGGCAAGGTCAAATCAGTTCACAATAAAAGAAAATTCAAAATTAATTGTACTATAATCAGTGGGGCTTTAGCTCCACTTTTTTAGTTTTATAGAAATTTTTTTAAAAAAAACTGAAAAAAAACTTGTGAGAACTAAAAAGGTGTTGTACATTTGTACCATAATCAAAAAGAAATATTATGTATAATCAAAAAGTAATAGC
>ENA-OSIY01001838-OSIY01001838.1-marine-metagenome-genome-assembly--contig:-NODE-1838-length-11217-cov-6.116607_pt1 | contig 11217 bp, 8 predicted proteins | sample MGYA00237884_ERZ534233 | MGnify/ENA primary metagenome ERZ534233 (study PRJEB26412, sample SAMN06343840) | marine metagenome | isolation source: estuarine water | place: USA: Columbia River Estuary... | reverse complement strand
TACAGATCCGTTATCTGCTAATATTTGATCCCAAACTTTATTTTTATTTTTTCCTTTTTCTTCAAGTACTTTTTCTAGTTCATGATTTTTTACAATAAATGTTCCTTTAGCACCATTAAATACATAAACATTTGCTGGTTGGGGTTCAATACCTGCTGAACATGAACTAATTCTTGAATTAGAAACTGTAGGAGCAATTGCTAGTAAATGAGTATTTCTCATTCCAGTACCTCTACACCAAAGTGGTTCACCATATTCTTCAGCTAGTTTACGTGAAGCAGCTTCTGCTTGTGTTTTAATTTGACTAAAAATTGTATGAGTCCAAGCTGTAGATGCTAATGAGTTAAATGGTAAATCTCTTTGTTGTAAAAATGTATGCCATCCCATTACACCTAAACCTAATGCTCTACCTTTTTTAGCATGTCTATGAGAACGAATCATTGAATCTTTACCATTAGTTTTTTGGATAAATTCTTCCATTATACCATCTAAAAAATAAGTAGCAATTTCAACAACATCTGTATCTTTCCACTCATCATATTTAGCTAAATTTAACGAAGATAAACAACAAATAAATGAATGTTCTTCATCTGTATGAAGTGTGATTTCAGAACAAATATTAGTCATCGTAACATCTAAATTATTCATTCTGTATGCTAAGGGATTATCCTTATTAACATTGTCACTAAACATGATGTAGGGTTCTCCAGTTTCTACACGTGATTTAAGTATTTCAAGCCATAGTGACATTGCCTCGCTGTCTCGATCCTGTAAGCGCTTCATAAACGCATCATCAACCATTACAGCTTGATGTAAATTTAAACATTGTCTATTAGGATCACCTTTAGGACGACGAATTTGTAAAAATTCTTTAATGTCTGGGTGATTAATATCTAAGTTTACTGAAGCTGCTCCACGTCTTACACTACCTTGATTAGTAGCAATAATAGTTGAGTCATAAATTTTAGCCCAAGGTACTACACCTTCACTTCTTCCGTTTCCTGTAATACTTTCTCCTCTTCCTCTAATTCTGCTAAGGGAAATTCCCACGCCTCCCCCATAACTAGTAAGGCGCATAAGCTCTGCGTTAGTGAGACCAATACCACGTACCGAATCCGGAGTATCAACACCAAAACAGCTAATAGGCAAACCCCTATCAGTACCGGTATTGCTGAGAACAGGGCTAGCGAGACCAATCCATCCATTCCAAATATATTTAAAGAATTTATTAGCTAAATCTGGTCTGTTTAATCTATCAGCTACCGCATTAGCTACGCGTCTATACGCTTTGCGGGGTGTCTCCCCCGGCATTAAATACCCCTTAGAAATCGTAGACAACGCTACGTCATCAAAAAACTCTGGGTAATCTTTACCTCTCTCCCATTGAGAGATATCTGCTACTAAACTATTGTTATCCATAATTAAAATATACTTTCATCCCACTCCATGTGGCCTTTTGAATAATTTGTTACTCGGTTTGCAAAGAAATCTGTATGTTGTTTACCCCCTGATAGGGCACCAAACCAACTCATTCTTTCTACTGCTGTCATATCTACCCCTTCGATAATTGGTTTATAACCTAAATCACCTAGTTTTACGTTAACTCTATTTTTAATAAAGTGAACTAAATCATCTTTAGGACATCCTTCTAAATCACCTAGCTCGTAAACTTTATTTATAAAATCTAACTCAAGCTTTAAAGATAGTAAAGCTGCTTCATTTATCGCTGCTTCAAGCTCTGGTGTTTTGATTTCAGGATTTTCATCGATAAGAGTTCTGAATAACCAACATCCAGCTTCTGAATGGAGGGATTCATCTCTAATAGACCATTCAACAATTTGACCCACTCCTTTAAGCTTATTTCGCATTTTAAAAGATAGGAGGATGGCGAAGGAAGAGAATAAATTAACTCCCTCGGTAAATGCTGAGAATATAGCGAGTGATTTAGCAATCTCGTGAATATCTTTTTCGCCATTAAAACTATCCCTAACAGAAGTAAGATTTTCAATTTTAGCCATCGTAGCCTCATCTTCCAAAAATTCATCAAAATTCTCAAGTCCAAGTGTTTCATTTAATAGTGAATATGCTTCAGCGTGTATTGTTTCAAACGCGCCAAAGGTTGTAGCCATCATAATAACTTCTGGTTTTCTAAACCATTTAGTCACTAGTCCTGACCAGTAATCATTTACAACTGTTTCTGTTTGGGCAAACCCTTTAAGGATAGACCCAATAATATTTTTTTCTGTTTCATTTAAATTTGAGCTCCAATCTGTGATATCGCTCATCATTGGTACTTCAGTATGAAGCCAATGTGCCTGCTGTTGTTTTAACCAATAATCAGCAGCCGTTTGGTATTCGAAGGGCTTGTATACAATGCGTTCCTCTAGGAGGGATTTACGTTTCGCCATTTGTTTTGTTATTTTAAATATTACTTAAAAATTGAGCAGCATTTTGTTTAGTCTCTATACTAAAATTGTTGGAACCTCCATTTATATATGATTGGGGCTGCTGTGGGGCAATACTTTCTATCTCTTCTTCGGGTACAATCTCAAAGGTACCAGTAGACACATCAGCCTTAGCGCCAAAGGTAAGACCATCCATACCGTAGCGGTTTTTCATAATATGCCATCTACCGGTTCCATTGATTTTATCCTCTTTCTTCCTAGAAAGTGATGCGGCAAAATCAGTCACCATCATTTTATCATAGGAACCTGCTGCTTTATGACCCTCAATAATGTCATCTTGAGCACCCTGTCGGTTTACTTGAGATACACTCCATATTGGAACGTCAAGTTGGCGAGCAAGTCCTTTTGTGCTTAGATAAATATCATCAATTTCGTCCTTACGTTCCCTATTTGTTTTCTTACTTCGAAGAAGGTCAACATAGTCAATAAGTATTAAATCAGGTTTCATACCTAAGTCAATACACTTTACAACGTGTGATTCAACTGTTGAGACTGCTGCCTTACCTGTCGCAAACTCCTTGATGATTAGGCGACCTGGTAGATCTTTTAAGGTTTCAGCAATCCTATCTTTATGATTATTTACTTCACTAACAGAGATTTTAGTAAAGAAAGCGTCATATCGTTTCCCAACATACTCTTCTCCTAGTTCTAAAGTATAATGAACAACATTATACCCCATTTTTACAGCATGACCACCAAGTGCAACTAATGACCAAGATTTACCACCTCCTGGATTACCAAATATAAGACCAAAGTCACCATTTCCAAGTCCACCCTGTAATAACTCATTGAACTGAGGCCAAGGTGTAGGGATAGCTGTTCTGTGTTCTTCTCGATAACGGTCTTCAATGTCTTTTTCATATTCATGTCCTAGATTTTTATCTTGTCCAGCTCTTAAAGCATTTTCAATCATCATTTTGATAGAATCATAATCACCCGCCTTAAGTAAATCTACACTACTAAGTAGTGCTTTTTTTAACTGTTGGTTTTTACAGAAGTCTGAAAACTCACTCTCAACAAACTCTGCATCTGTGTCTCTATGATTAACAGCCTCACGTAGTTGTTCTTTAATCGATACTTGTAATACTTCGTTTTCAACCCTGGCTAACTCTACCTTTAAAACCTCAAGTGTAGGCGTTGTATGGTACTTATCATAATACTTCAATATCTCACCCACAACCCATTTGTGAGCTTGATTATCAAAGTATTCTTCGCTTAAAATATCATGGATGTTGATTAGGAACTCTTTATTATTTAATAATGAAGATAGAACCTTAACCTGGAATCCAGGACCATATTGATTTAGTGAGTTTAGGGTCATGTAACTTATTTATTATAACTGATTAAATCCTTAAATGTGTTTTGAATCCAGTAATCAACATTTTTAATCAAATGTCTCAAACCATCTTCAGAGTATAATCTAAGAAAAAGATCTGAGTTTAACACGGGAAAATCAGAAGCTTCTAAATCTCTTAAATACTCTTTTTCTAAGTCATCCATCATAGGATTATGTAAATCCATAATCTTGTAGGTACGTCTTAAAATCTCAGCATCTAACCCAACACGAGAGTAAATAGTGTGTTCTTTATATTTTTCAATCGAAGACTCAATAATATCCTCTAAAGTAACAATACGTTCACCTAACTCTGGGAATAGTTTTTTAAGTTTCTTTTCACCTAAACCCTTAATCCCAGGGATTTTATCTGAAGCATCACCCATAAGGGTTTTATACACAATAAAGTTTTCAGCTAATACCCCAAACTTCTTCATCACTACTTCCTTAGTATAAAAATCTTTTTCAATAGGGCGATAAACAGTGATTTGATCATCTGTTAACTGGATAAAATCCTTATCACTGGAGACAATAAATGCTTTGTTTTCAGGGTCTTGTTTAGTAATATACTTACTTAAATAACCTATAATATCATCAGCTTCAACTTTATCAAGTGCTACGGTTTTAACAGGTATACACTTTAAATATTGAACTAATCTAACGATTTGGTCTACCTTAGCATCGTGTTCTTCATCTAAATCTTCAAAAGTATCCCAGTTAGTTATTCTACTAAGATGACGACCACCCTTATATTCGGGGAGAAGGTTCTTCCTATTAGTGGTTGAACCTTCCCCATCGAATACAATATAAATGGATGTTGGTTGGATTTGATTAACTAAAGTTCCTAAAGAGCGAAGAAATCCACCTAAACCCCCAATATGAGCTCCTTCGGAGTTGACAATATTGAGCATTGCGAAATTGCGAAAGAATAGATTTAGACCGTCGATTAATAATACTCTGCTGTTTCTACTAAAGGTAGTTTCCTCCCGCTCCTCTGACAGATTGTCAAGGAGACTTAATAAATCCTTTTTATCCATTTTTAATCTGGTTCTTGGGTGAATGTTACTTGTGATTCTACTACCTCTACTTCTTCTACAATATCAAAATCTCCACCACCTAAAATCTTAACCCAATCAGCTGAATGGGAGTCTTTATAGGCTTTAAGTGATTTATCATTATCCTCGATAAAACCATGAGGTGTCATAATAATACGACCTCTTGTAGTAATACCATTGATGTGGTTCTTATCCACTTGAAGATTAGTACGTTTAGCGAACTCAACTTGCTTACCATCTTTAATCGCTTTGATTTTAGATGTACCGGCATTTGAAATATTACCAAATGTAATAACAAAAGTTGCATCATACCACATTGTAAAACCACCTTTATTCATCAACTTAGGCATAGACATTGGAGTTTCGGCCTTAGCTGTCCATACTTTATTAACACAAACTAATGTATTAGTATAAGGTGATGACTCTTTACGAGACATTACAATCTTTTGATTAACAACGTTTCCAAACTGAGTTGACATAGCACCAGCATTCCATTCGTTGTTGTTCTTTTTCTTCTCAACAGACATTTGACAAGGTATAGAACCAATACTATCCCATAGGAATAATAAATCGTAAGGTAGATTACCTTTCTTTTGCTCGTCTAACAAGTCAAGAATAAAACCCGCAACATCTTCAATAGTGTGGAGTGATTCACGGTCAGCATAAATAAAGTTACCCTGGTAGTCTAGTAACTCACCGGTATCTTTATCCCAAATTTCTTCTACATCTAGACCCATCTGCATAGCATGCTCCCAGTTCCACTTCATCTCAGTTACGATGAATACAGGCAGAACACCTGATTTTTGGGCTGAAACAGCTGCTTCGATCATAGCTGTAGTTTTCCCAGTATCCGAGTGACCACGTAATAAACAGACGTGACCCATTGGAATACCTGGGACTGATGTTACTGATTGGTAAGCATCAGAAAGCGGAATCCATTTTTGTTGTTTGAACTTAACATTACCGCCTAGACCTTTTTTGTCTTTGAAGCTGTTAAGATCAAACTTGGATTTAATCTCGGCGGACATAGCCGCCGAGAGTGATTTACTTACTTTTTTCTTAGCCATAATTAGAAGGGCAAGTCATTATCCTTATCCTCATCAAACAAACTATCAAACTTATCTAGTTTGGTTTGTTTTACTTGGTTGTTAGATGTGTTCATCGAATAGTTGTTAGAAGCTGGTGTTTTATCTTCATCGATAATATCACCTTCTTGTGATGATCCTTCAGGGTTTAACCATGAAGCCAAATGTTGTTTGGTTTGATCATAATCTACGATACGATTCTTAAACAAATCCTTAGGATTAACTTGGTCTTCCAACCACGTTTTTACTTGATCAGCATCATCTGAAGCGTTAGATACTTTCATTGATGGTGATGCTGTAGTACGATTGTACTTAGTACCTGTTACTTCAGGTCCTACTGTTACTAACTTGATGTCACGACCTGATGCTACATCAGTGTAATCACCTACTTCCTCATCTACTGCTAGTTGTAGGAATGTCTCATATAACTCTTTACCAAACTGCCATACTTTAACACCCTCATCTTCAAGACCGCGAACGATGATAGGAGCAAAGTAACGAACCTTAGGATCTAACTTCTTAGCTAGTTTCCAGTTCTCTGATTCGCTGGTTTGACGGAGTTGTTTTGTAAACTCGATGATTGGATCCTTTAAAGTCTCACCACTTTCGTCTACATAGTTTGTACGCGAAGGCATAACATTAGCACCAATACCGTAATAGAATAACATCTCGGTAAATGGCATTTTGGGGTTGAACTTCGAAGGTACAATACGAATTGTTTGTTTACCTACTTCAGGCTTCCAGAAGAGCTGTCGGCGCTCACCGTTGTTTGAATTACCCGTTTTCTCTAGGGCATTCAAACGTTGTTTGATTACGTCTAAATCCATTATTAAAACTATTTATTATTATAACTATTTACTTGATTAAATATACGAAACTGGTTTGGGGTATCCAAACTTAAAGGTCAATTATTTTAAAAATCTTTGTCTTCAGTTGTTTTAAGTCTGATTGTTGAGTCAAAAGAATAGTGTTGCGGTAATGCATCCATTCTACTCTATATCTTCTATCTACAACCCCATCATTTAATGATTTAATAAGCTCATTAAGGGCATTGATAGTGTATAAAGTATTGGATTCTTTTTTCCTATGTACCAGTATTGTATTAGCTGGTATAGCGTTAATGTTGCCCTGGTCAACATTGTAAGTAACAACAAGTTCTTCGCTATCTTTAATTTCAAGAACAAACATCTTATTATACATGATGTCGTATTGGGATGTAATATCTGAGATTAAGCTGTCTAAGCCCTCACGAGTGGTGAAGGTGCAAAATAATTTATTGTTCAAATCTTTAGTGTTTATGCCGTCAGTAACAAAATCGTAACCTGATGTATAAATATCTAAAGGATTAGTTAAAGTTGTAGTTGAGTCCATTTTTTTCTGTTATTCGTAACTTAAATTTATTAAAAACCTGTTTTATTGCATCTATCACATCCTCTTCATCTTTATCAACGTCAAATAAGAATGAATCGAAAGTGTAAAGTACTAATTTGGTATTCCTACCTTTCAATAACTTGAATATACGAAACAATATTTCAATATTCACGCTTGTTTCCATATTTTGTAAAACGTAGTTAAACAACTTTTGAGGGTTCATGTCCTCGAGTTTATCTTTTTCAAAAACATAGTTAGATATAGGACATACAAGTTTACCCTCTTCTTGAAACTCGTTCCAGATTATCTGTATATACGCACTTGTTAACTTAAAAAATGGTAAGTCTTGATATTGTTTAAATACACCCCCATATAGTTGTTTAAACGTTAGCTCTTTAGCTTTTTTGTAATCAACACCATACATGCTTGCAAAAGCCTTATGTATATCATTATCACCAAAATCATAGTCGACAAGCATCCCACTAAGAGTAGGATGGTAGGCGCTAATATCATATTCCACAAACCCATCGTTACGAGGAATAAAACTTTCCCTACAACCGTTTTCCTTTGGGAGAGCCGCATAGTTGATACCATCATACTTGTTGGAAGGCCTAGTAGTAAGGGTCTTAAAATTGTAAGAAGTATAAACATACTCGTTTGACGGAGTCCGATGGAAGTGTTTTTTGAAGGCATCTTTATCTATTTTAATTCCACTACGTTCTATTGCATTTAGTACTAGTGTTGCTTTATTATTATAAAAGTTGTTTACCGGTTGATTAACGCGGTGCTCTAAATCATCATATACTTGCTCACAAACCTCGTAGTGTTTGGTTATAGGCACTATAGCGTTGGTATCAACGCGTGTATCGTATTGTCTGTATATAAAACTATGTGCTTGTGTTTTAGGTGGTATATACGTAGGAAGTGTTAGTGTGATATCGATTAAAGGTTTTAGAATTGTATAGTGTAGGAAATCTTTCTTATCTCTAACATATATCTTTTTAAAATTCTTTAACTCTAGATACACCTCATCTTCAAACAAGTTTAGACACTCACTATGATTAATAGGTAGGATATAACCCTTTGTCTCCCTAATCGGTCTAATATAAAATGCACATATTGAGTTTTCTATAGGATGTTGCCAGTGGTTAAGTGGGATGATGTCCATAAACACTTCCTCAAAACCTCTATTACAAAACTCTTTAAACCTATTTTCTCCTTCTATTAACCAAAACATAGTGTGAATATACGATCACTAGTTCGGTTTCCAAAATTTAAGGTAATCGTTTTTTAGGAATTTGTTGAAAGTTGGGATTGGGAATTCTCTCATATACAACTCAACCATTTTTTGGTTGGTTTCTTTTACATATGATTCTTCTCCGCTTATTAACCATTGTATAGAGAATACAACATATATGGGGTTTGATGATACCCTAGTATTTTCTACTTCGTAGTAAACATTTTCATTTAACTTTTTTGCAAAAAACCTTGTTATCTCCCCTGTTTGGTAATCCCCATCCTTAGGTTGAGGATTAAAAGGGATAGGTAGTGGGGGTCTTGAATCACGGGATACCTTAGTTAGATTACTATAAGTAGAATTTTTTGAAGTAAACCTGTAATCTATAAGTCCTGGGTAGTCGGGGGATTCCTCAGGGGATGTTGATAATATAAAATTTGGACCATCATTTGGTTCTTTCCCACTATATAAAATCCCTTGAAAAGTTTTAAAGTAAGGACCATAATAAACTTCTCCGGTAGAAGCGATTACTAATTCACCACTACTAAATAAGTTAGTTTCTATCTTTGATTTTGGGGTATACATTATATATTTGCTCTATTTAATTCCTCAATTATACTTTGTTCAATGAAGGATGTGGCTGAACTGCGGCGGGTGATTTTTCCCTCATCTGCTAAGGCATTTGCTAAGGCCCTAGCACTTTTTACTGATGAGCCACCACCTATAACCATATGGAAATGTTTCCCAGTTGCTGCCTTACTAGGGTCGGCATATTCATTTATAAAGCCAAACGTTTGAAGAACATCCCCTGCTGTAAATTCTTGTAGAACTACTAAAACATTCTTTATATTTTCTTCTGTTGGGGGAGTAATCACAAAATCTAGAGCATTACCCGTAGTATGAAGAGAAACATAATCGGCATCAAGGTTTTGATGGTATTTATCATTCCCCCCTGTTACTACAACATCTATATTTGGGTAAGTTACCTTAAGGTATCTAAAAACAGCTTCAGATGCTACTCTCATATCAAATGTAATATCCCCACCATTAGCTATTTCTTCACCTTTTTCTTGATACCCCAACCCATCTAATACAAATCTTAAGTCAGTAGCATTTGGAACTTCATTAGGAGCAAATTCACGCTCAGTTGGTGGTTTTTCCTCTGGGGGAGTGTAGGTAAATTTATCTACAAATCTAGGTGGTTCTTGAGTTCCTACTTTAGGTTGGGCTATAGTATCAATACTAGTTACCCATCTGTTTCCTATAAACTTATGAGATATACCTTTAATTATAAAAATTAGATAATTGGGGTAGTAAGAAGGTAAAAATCTTGTATCTACATTAATCTGATCATATATTCTAATACCTGATATGCCATCTAATTCTAGATTTAAGTTAATGGGAAGCATTCCTATTTGGTTTGACAACCTGTAGGGATCTTTAGAATGGGAACTAGATTCTAATTTAATTAAAGCTTTAAAAAAGTTTTGTTGTAATTTTACAAAAGATGAAATAGCCTCAGTTTGGAAAGCAGGTAATCTTAAGGATTCAACTTTTTTGTTGTTACTATCGGATGTAAAAGCTCCCCCAAACACTACCTTTTCATTCATACCGTAGGATTGATATTTGTATCCTATCCAAAGGGCTCTCATTTTTTGACTTAAGGCCTGTACTTCTTTTTGTTCTTTCTCTTTTTCTTTAAGATCTCGAGTAATTGAGTCTATTTTTTGAGGTATAAATCTATCTACTAAACCAAAATTAAATTTTGATAACATTGTAGAATCTTCACCAACTACAGAATCGTTGGATTGAGCACCTATAGCTACGGTAGTTGCAAATTCGTTGGTTAATTCTGTTTTTAAGCCAAAATTAGAAACAAAACTCCCACTATCTTCAGTCATACCATAAATATTAAACTTTGGTGGAAGTTCTTCTTTTTGAACGCCATATAAAGGGATTTGGTCATAAATTTCTATAACCCTATCATCTTTGATCCTTAAATCAAGTTGGTTAACCCCACCTAAACAGCTACTGATAGTAGATAAAATGCCTTGGAGAAATTTATATACAGGCATTTTACCGGTTTTCGTATCTCTTAACCTATCGATCTCCCCATAAAGGTAATTTTTTTCTAAATAAACATTCATTATATCACCCCCTATAACATCAGTTCCTGGGACTATAGAATCAAAGGGTTCTATAACTGCTGAGATTGTAGCATCGTCATTTTCAATTTGACCAGCAAATGAACCTAAAGAAAGTTGGGTGTTTTCTAAAACAACAGTACTGACTGTATCCTTTTCTTTAGCTGTAATATCAAAAAATGGTATTGTTCTATTGATCATTACCTTAGAGGGATCTGCTGAAATGTTGATTTGTGGGTTGTAGCAAAAACTTCTATTACCCCTTGTATCTATATCTATAATTGGTGTTTTAAAGTTATAAATTAAAAGTTTATATTTAATAAAATCTAATAAATCACCAAACCTTACGTAACTATAGAATTTATCCTCTCCAAAAATAGCGTTACAACTAATAATTTTTCCTTTGGAATTAGTTTGACTCCTATCATAATTTAAAACTTCAGAAAAATCGCTAGATGATTGGGATTCAACCTTAGAAGAGTACCATTTTTTATAAATTCTAGATGAATTATCGGCTAATAGGGTAT
>ENA-OSIY01001837-OSIY01001837.1-marine-metagenome-genome-assembly--contig:-NODE-1837-length-11221-cov-6.509691_pt1 | contig 11221 bp, 10 predicted proteins | sample MGYA00237884_ERZ534233 | MGnify/ENA primary metagenome ERZ534233 (study PRJEB26412, sample SAMN06343840) | marine metagenome | isolation source: estuarine water | place: USA: Columbia River Estuary... | reverse complement strand
GCTATGACAGCGGCACAGGTGCATTCACATTTGCCAAAGTTACTGCAAGTAACATCCGTGGTGAAGTAAGTGCAAACAAGGTCAGTGGTGATGGTAACTTCAGCTATGACAGTGCAACAGGTATATTCAGTTACACTGGCCCAAGTGCCACAGAATCTCGTTTGCATGTAAGTGCAACAGATGCAGGTGGTGACGGAAGTTTTTCATATGACAACACAACTGGTGTGTTTACATACACTGGCCCAAGTGCCACAGAGGCTCGTTTGCATGTAAGTGCAACAGATGCAGGCGGAGATGGAAGTTTAAGTTATGACAACACAACTGGTGTGTTTACATACACTGGCCCAAGTGCCACAGAGGCTCGCGCTCACTTCAGTGCTGCCACTTCTGGTTCAGGACACGGCGACTTGACATACGCCGCAGGCGTGTACACTTATGCCAAAGTAACGTCGGCCAATGTTCGTGGTGAAATAAGTGCAACTACAGCAACTGGCGCTACCTATGATTCGGCAACTGGTGTTATTGCATTGGCTGCTATTCCAAACGCAAGTTTGACAAACAGCGCAGTTACAGTTAATAGCTTACCTGTTAGCTTAGGTGCCGCTATTACACTAGACACTGATGATGTAGCTGAAGGCGGCACAAATCAATATTTTACAAATACTCGTGCTCGTAGTGCTATTAGTTTAACCACAAGTAATGCTGGTGTGTTAGCATATGACTCAGCAACAGGTGTGCTTACTTTTAACCTTGCGGCACAGGACACAGATGATGTAGTTGAAGGCGCAACAAATCAATATTTTACCACAGCTCGCGCACGTGGTGCAATAAGTGCTGGCTCAAACATAGCATATGACAGTGCAACTGGTATTATTAGTTCGCTGGCCGCTGTTCAAAGTGTTAATGGAGCCACAGGCGTAGTAGTACTAGATACAGATGACGTCACTGAAGGTGCTACTAACCAGTACTTTACAAACACTCGCGCTAGAGCTGCAATAACATTGACTACGGATGACGTAACAATATTAACTTACAGTGCTGGCGTGTTTACATTTGTAACACCAGACACTGACGCAATTGATGAAGGTGCAGTAAACCAATACTATACCAACAATCGTGCAGATGCTCGTATTGCTGCCGCAAGTATCCGTGATTTAAGCGACGTCGATGATGATGCAGCTTTACAAGATGGATATACACTGGTTTACAGTAGTACTCTAGGCAAATTTGTTCCACAGAACATTGCAACTAGTTCTACAACAGTAAACTTTACTGGTAATGGTAGTACAACTACTTTCAGTACTGGTGTAGAAGTGGCATCAATTGACAACACACAAGTGTTCGTCAACGGTCTGGTTCAAACACCTACATACTCTTACACACTGAGCACAACTAGTAATGTAACAAGTATTGTATTTGACGGTGCTCCAGAGACAAATGACTTGATTTTTATTCGAGTCACTGCTCTTTCTGGACTAACTGCTTCTGGTGTTTTAAATGAAAACAGTAACCTTGATGGTGGTACATTCTAATTATATAATTATTATGTAAAACAATTAAAAGGACTCTTCGGAGTCCTTTTTTTATTATATGTCGAAAGCATAAATAATGTATCTGAGATCTTAATTAAAAAATGCCAATTTTTCGCGGAAAAAACTTTGTAAGCGCAGTGTCCGATTATAAGGACAGTGTACGTGTCGCCACCCGCAGTAATGTAAATTTAAATGCTAATTTGGTATCTGTGGATGGAATAACCTTGGCGGACAAAGATAGAGTACTATTAGTGGGTCAAACTACTCAAAATCAAAATGGAATGTATGCATGGTCAGTGTCAACCAGCAGGTTAATTAGATCAGAAGACGCAGATAGTATCTTTGAATTATCTGCAGGTAACAAAATTTATGTAGAAGAAGGCACTGTTTTTGGTAAAAGTTCCTGGACATTAATAACCAATGGAGTAATTACTCCGGGAACTACTTCTTTGGTATTTGCCAAAGAAAATAGAATAGGCCCTATAGATACCAGTGGAACATTTGGCGGCGCCGCCAAAACTTTGGAAATAACCCTTGATGAAACCGGCCTTATTGATTCTATTACAGAATTAGATATTTCCATAGACGGCGGAACATTTTAAAAATTAGATATATAATTCATATTGTAATCTAGTTTTGGCTAAATAATGATAACAAGAATTAGATATTCTTTGATCTTAAAGGTATATACCTAAATGGCAAACACGATTATTTTAAAGCGCAGTGCGACTCCATCTAATGTTCCAACGACCGGACAATTGGCACTGGGAGAGATAGGTATTAATACCTATGACGGGAAATTATTCATTAAAAAGGATAACGGCACAGCTAGTGTTGTACAAATTGGCGGGGTAACCAGCGTTAACAGTGAAACAGGCGCAGTCACATTAACAACAGATGACATCAGCGAAAGTGGTCAAACTAACAAATGGGCAAGTGCTGCCACAGTTAGAGGATATCTCAGCGGAACAGGCGCGATTAGCTACAACAGTGGCACTGGCGCATTTACAACTACACAAACTTTAACCACAGCAGGCACACCAACATTTGCTGGTTTAACACTAACAGGCGGAATGGGAATCACAGGACACATTCTTCCAGCCGCAAACATTACATATGACCTAGGTAGTGCAAGCTATCAGTGGAGAGATATCTACGTTGGTCCAGGTTCTTTGTATGTTAACGGTAGTAAAGTTCTAGAAGATGTTAGTGGTACAATCACATTCAGTGCCGATACAGACGAAAACATTCGTATCAAAACAGTTGGCGCAGGTATTTTACAATTGGGTTCAAGCGCACAAACAGGCGTAATTCAAGTTGATAGCACATTACAAATTACAGGCGGTAAGCAAATTACTGACAGTGCAGGTATTGAAGTTAACTTCGGTGACGACATTGACATGAACGGCAACAAAGTTGTTGGTCTTGGTGCTCCAAGCAGTGCCAACGATGCAGCCACAAAGACTTATGTTGACACAGCAATCAGTAACATCAGCACAAGCAGTATTACACAAGGTAACAGTAATGTCACAGTAACAGATTCAGGTACTGGTACAGTCACAGTTACAGTTGACGGTTCAACAGCATTAACAGTTAACGCCAGTGGTGTTACAGTTGCAGGTAACTTGACAGTTAGCGGTGCAACAACAACAGTTGAATCTAACACAATTAGCCTAGCTGACAACATTATCACTTTAAACAGTGATGCCACAGGTGTAGCATCACAAAATGCTGGCGTTGAAGTTGAGCGTGGCGATGACACAAATGTACAAATTCGTTGGAATGAAGGTTCAGACATTTGGCAATTTACAAATGATGGCGCAACATACAACCCATTAGCAGTTAACACTGACGGCTTAACAGAAGGTTCAACAAACGAATACTTTACACAGGCTCGTGCTCGCGCATCAGTAAGTGGAAGTAGTGGAACTGGTATCAGCTACAGCAGTGGAACTGGTGCTTTTAGCTTGGGTAGTATTCCTAACAGTTCATTGACTAACACAACAGTAACAATTGGTTCAACATCAACTGCACTGGGTGCAACATCAACCACATTAGCTGGTTTAACTAGTGTTACATCAACGGGCTTTACTGGTGCATTGACAGGTAACGCAAGTACAGCAACAGCATTGGCAACAGCAAGAACTATTGCTATGAGCGGTGACGTAACCTGGACCAGTTTGGCATTTGATGGATCTGGTAGTGTGTCATCAGCGTCTACAATTTCTGCCTTAGCAGTCACAAACGCAATGTTAGCTGGTAGTATTGCTAATGCCAAGTTGGCAAACAGCACAGTAACAATTGGTTCAACATCAACTGCACTGGGCGCAACTTCAACGACATTGGCTGGTTTAACTAGTGTTACATCAACAACATTTGTTGGCGCTTTGACAGGTAATGCCGATACAGTGACGAATGGTGTTTACACTACAGATACTGGCACAGTTACAAGTACTATGATTGCCAATGACACTATTGTTAATGCTGATATTAATTCAGCCGCTGCTATTGTTGATACAAAATTAGCAACAATCAGTACAGCTGGTAAAGTAAGCAACTCTGCTACAACAGCCGCAAGTGCTAATACAGCAAGTGCTATCGTTGCACGTGATGCAAGTGGTAATTTTGCAGCCGGTACAGTTACTGCTGCATTGACTGGTAACGTAACTGGTAACGTAACTGGTGCATTAACTGGTAACGCAAGTACAGCAACCTCAGCAGCCGCGTGGACAACAGCACGTACAATCACTTTAGGCGGTGACTTGTCTGGTAACGTAAGTATTGATGGTAGTGCTAACGTAACATTGACAGCTACAGTAACTGCTGATGCAACAGCATTGGGCACAGATACAACTGGTAACTATGTAGCAGCCGGCGCAGTATCAGGTAGTGGTTTAAGTGGAAGTGCTAGTTCAGAAGGCGCAACTTTTACAGTAACTTCAAATGCTACTAATGCAAATACAGCAAGTACAATAGTTTTCCGCGATGCAAGCGGTAACTTCAGTGCTGGTACAATTAGTGCCGCATTGTCAGGTAATGCAAGTACAGCTACAACAGCTGGCACAGTAACAACTGCTGCTCAATCTGCTATTACCAGCGTTGGTACATTAAGTTCTTTAACAGTCAGCGGTGCAACAGCAACTGGTGCTTTAACAGTGACTGGTAGTATTACAGCATCTGGTGAGATTACAGCTTACTTCTCGGACGAACGTTTGAAGATGGACATTAATCCAATTCAAGGTGCATTGAATAAAGTTATGGCAATTGGTGGTTACACATACAAGGCCAATGAACTAGCCCATACATTGGGTGTTTCACGTTATGACAATCAAATTGGTTTACTAGCCGGCGAAGTTGAAGCAGTTATGCCAGAATTAGTTACAGAGTCTGGATTAGCTGGTTATAAAACTATTCGTTATGACAAAGTTGTTTCTGTATTAGTTGAAGCCATTAAAGAGCAACAAGCTATGATTGAAGAATTACGTAGGGATGTTAAAAAGACTTTACATTAATTTGTAATAAGAAGGGAGATTAATCTCCCTTCTTATAAGTCAAAACATTATTTACGATAAATAATTCAACGAATATACAGGAGATTTAAAATGGCAGTTTTACCAGCAACAGGTTCTGAAATTGTAGTGGGTCGAGTCAAACGTGCATATACTAACGTAGCGGCAGCAGGCGGACAAAATATTACATTAAGTGGGACACTTGGTGGATTTATGGGTCAAAATGCTGGAACTCAAATTAGTTTGAGTACTAGATTTGGCGGACAAATAACACCGTACACATATTAATTTATTTTAGAATAACAATAATAAATACCTCAATAATCCTGAGGTATTTTTATGACTAAACTAACTGAAAAAAATCAACAATTAGAAAAATTATTTTCTTTATGCCCGTTTAATTTAACTAGCGAATTTGAAACAACAAGTTTCGTTGAATTAACAGGAGTATCCCGAGCTCGATATATCATCTCTGTAATCAATCGAATCCGAAAAATTGACAGTGATCTAGAACAAGAAAAACGTAAATTTGAAAAAAATTGTTTAACAGAAGAAAAAAATTTATTGGTTGATTTTTTAACAAAACAACCAGAAAACGAAACAATATCAATACTCACCAATTGGCAAATAACTGAAGAAGAATATTGGATCGACTATCTAGGAAAAATTGCCGCTATAGAATTATTAACAATTGGCAAACCCAGCATTGAAACAATGACTAAAATGGTTAAACTTCCAGAAGATGCTTATGTTAAGGCAACCAAGATTTGTGTGGAGTTAGCAAACGCAATTAAAACAGCAACAGTGACAGCAGAACAAGAAATTGGCGTTAATAATGATGAAACTGCTAACACTCCAGTGCCCAGCGCACCCATAAAATTAAAATTAAAAAAAATTAAATGAACTATACCGATATTAGGTTAGCAATCTGTATTCCAACCAGGGATACCGTGCATAGCATATGTGCATACTCACTGTACAATCTTTCTCAGATGTTAACCGAAGATAATATAAATAGTAAATTATTTTTAAGTCCTGGAACATTGATAGCAAATCAACGACATGAACTAGTATTGGCTGCTAAAGAATGGGAAGCAACACATGTTATGTTCATAGACAGTGACATAGAATTTTCTCCTCATCACGTGATTAATTTATTGGACTTTGATGAGTCAATTGTAGGCGCCGCTTATAGTAAAAGAGTAGAGCCGCTTATAACCACAGCATGGCATAAGATAGATGATTGGAATTCTCATGTCAATGTTATGGAACAAACCGACAGCCATATACAAGTAGAATGTTTGGCTTTGGGGTTTTGTCTAATAGAAATATCAGTATTTGAAAAGTTAAATCTTCCGTGGTTTATATTAGGCTATAATAAAACTGTAAATCAATATACTGGCGAGGATATTGAATTTTTTAGACAATGTAATGACGCAGATATTCCTATATGGTTGGATATTGCCACAACCTGTGAGTTAGGACATCTAGGAACTAAATCATTTAAAGTCGCTGCCGGAATTGAAATAATCCCTGCCACTTAGTACGCCATCTTGTTAATTTAAGCACATTAGATTCAGCTGATACAATATTTTCTTTGTCTACAAAATATCTTTGTATAGTTAGATCTTTTTCAGTGTCATCTATCAAAATGTTCAACGTATTATCATTTTCAGATAATAATAATTTTATCATAGGATGATCTGTTTCTTCTAAGTTTAATAAATGTTGTGTTTGAAGATACCATCTTTCAACATAACTTATCTCTGGTTTAAATAATGCATTAAGTAATGGATTGTTCAATCTGACATCCCAGCAATAATATAAGTCCAGTGATCTTGCAACTTTAAGAGGTTTTTCTTTTTTAGGAAATGGTATTATTTTTGCCATTCTTTTTATCCACCCAATTGTAAAAATTCTTAAGTTTTTCTTTTAATCTTTTTGAATTCAACATCTGCTTGGTCTTAGGATGTATAGGGTTGGGCAAGCAATCAATGTTGGTCCATGCGTAGCCTATATTCTCTTCATTTAATTCAGGTATAAATTCTTTACTGACCAATGCAATATATGTTTCATATATAAAATCTTTACTACGACTTTGATAGCTGTGTAATGGTATTATTTTTTTAATTTTTGTTAATTGTAATTCTTCTTGCAATTCTCTTTTTAATGCATCTAAAAGATTTTCGTCAGATTCTACTTTGCCCCCGGCGAATGTCCATGTATAAGGATGGCTCTCGCTGGAACTTCTCAATACTGTCATGACTTTGTTAGTTTGTTCACTGAGAATAATAGCACCCACGCCTCTAAATTGTTTCACAAATATAATCTCCAGAACCCGTTTTGATATGTTCCCTCTACAGCACTAATCCATTGTTGATTGCGCCATTCATATGTTAAACTAGTTGCAGTATTTAACACCACGGCATTAGAATTGCTGGTACTATCAAATGATACTGTCCATGCACTGCCGTTGTATTGTATAATATCATTGGCATTGGCCATTACAGTGCCCCAATAAGGATTATTAGGAACATTTTCTAATATTAGATATCTCTGTCCAGTCGCTGCCGCTGGCAGATTCTTACCAGGTCCACTTTTCGTAGGATTAATTATAGCATTAATTGCAGGCTCGGTTGAAGCAGGCAAACTATCATTGTCTATGGTAATGTAAGCAACATTTAATTTGTCGTCATTTATATCTAAACTATCTATACTAGCAATGATATCTGAATTAGGGTTACTGGGATCCATACCACGACGTAATCTCAGATTACTAATGCCTGGTTTTAATTCTCCAAAAGGTTCAAGTACAGTGGCCCAACTTAACAATGCTCCATTTTCATCGAGGCCGCTGCCAGATTTATTAAGTATGATAGCTTGATCACCTGCAATTTGTAGTTGTAATTTTAAATTTTCAAAAGTAACAACTACCCATTCTTTACTAGGTAATGGATCACTGATATTCCAATCTAATACATTGTCATCTTGTTTCTTTTTAATTTCAGTGAGAATTGTATGAATAAGCGTTTGTCTTTTAACTTTGGCCGGCGGGTTAATTAATATAGGCATGGTAAAGTTCAAAGCGGCCACATCAATAATATCATCTGTGCCTTGGGGAACTTGTCTAATACTCCACACTACGTTGACCAATTCGGTATAAGTTAAATTACTCCAATCAAATTGATTGTCATTGGTTTTTAAATTAATACTGGGATTAAATAACACCAATAGCTGTTCCATTAATTGTAATTTTTGATCAGTATTACTAGTCCATATGTCAACTTGCACAGTCAAATCATATGGCACAGGCATGTAGCGTTCAATTGTATAAGTATTACCAACTTCACCATCAACATATTGTCCAGTGATATTATTAAACTTTTTTTCATAGACACGCTGGGTATCAACATGTGTGGGATTTGTTCTACGTTCAGTACTGATTTGTAAATCAGTTACATAACAACTTATGAACGGCACAGTATTAATGGCATTTTCACTTTGATTTTTTAGTATGTGTGCCGCCATACGATTGATATCTCCATAACGCACTGGTACTTGAATATAGCTTTCGTTGCCATGCCTATCCTTGCCAGTTTTTACGCTAAAACCTCCTAGGATACGCATAAATTGCAGTAAGTATTTTCTTATTTGTTCATCGTAAAAATATTGCATGGTTAATCTGCCTTGGGTTTAACTACTTGACTCAATGCCTGACGTTCAGGCATTTCTCGACCACCAATAACAGTTACATTATTATTATTGATAAATCCAGCAGCATTAAGAACTCGATCTCTTAGATCAACAGGCCCATTTTGCGTGTCAATTCTTTGCCACCGAGTTCCGCGATAAGCAAACATTGTCGGCGGCATATAATCTGTGCGTACAAAAAAGTCTCCTTGTTGAGGATTTAATGGAAAACTCAATCCTTCATTTAATTGTTCACCGTGATCATAAGTTGGATTTGCATCGCGTTGATAACTTTTGCTAGTATCTTGTAGGCCATTGGTGTTATCAGTATTATCTAATATGTTGGGTGCTAACTGTTCACCTCGGGCAATAATAGCATTACTAATTTCTAATTCTTTTTGGTAAGTGCTTAACGCATCTTTTAGTGTATCAGTGCCATAGTCGTTGGCCTTGTTTTGTAAAATGTCTCGATACTCTTGAGCATCTGTCATTGGACTGGCTTTGATACGCCAGATATGTGGATACCAGGTTTGACTAAAACCTTCTGCGGCTCGACTAGCATCTTGCACTACATAAAATTTATTAACAGCTGGCTTACTTTGATCCAACAGCAAATCGTCTCGAATGTGCGGCAGCTCAATCACGTCGCCAGCCATGAGCTTTCTCCCCATACGTTCGACAACTTCATTGGTATGAAAACTAATAAAAATAGTGTCAGCACTTAAAAACAAACCGAATTGAGTTAAGTCAAAGTCTTGATCACCTACGTTATAAACTCCGCGAAGTTCGTAGATATCAGGATCATAAATCCTATCACGATTTTCTAAGAACAATAAGTCCTGTATCTTAGTTTCATTGAGTACGTCGTCAGCTTTATAATTAGGTTTGGTTGGATCAGTACTGGCACCTTGATCAGCAGGCTGTAAATATTTGTGTACTAACACTCCGGTACCACCGACCATGAACTGCTCACGGATAAGTCTATCCATGAAATGATAGTCGTTAGTTTTTTCGGTTTTCCATAGGCTTAATCTTGGCATAATGTATTATTTACCTAAAGTTTTTAATTGGCTATACGGACAAATTTCAGGTTTAATTGACACAAATTGACGCCTATAGTATAATACTTTATACACACAAATCGGAGTCGGGTATGATGGAATATGATGTGGATGCAGATAACCCAAAAATTAAAAAGTTTTTGATCAGTTTGATGCCATCGTTTATTGAACAGTTGGGGCTAGTCAACAGCAGGCGAGCAGTCCTGGTAAAAGTTACCCGAGACTTAGAATATGATCATCAAGGTGCTACTATGAACATAGAAGTAGCAGATTGTATGATGGTGCTGATCAAACCACCAAAACGCATTACGCCATTTACAATGATGGAAATGGCTACTACATTAGCCCACGAAATGGTACACGTCAAACAACTAGCCAAAGGACAAATGAAGTTCTTGCCAAATGAAGCCAGGATTTGGAAAGGTAAACGCTATAGTAAAAAAACCAAATATTTGGATATGCCATGGGAATTGGATGCTTTTTCAAAACAAGAAATTCTATTGCGTAGGGCAATCGAAATTGACACAAAATAGAAGTTAATGTATAATTACATTTTTACCTAGGAGTAAGTATGGTTACTAAAAAAGCAGTTAAACGAGTAAACACAGATAAATTGGCATGGCGATACCAGCCTTTGGCCAAAACAGTTGCATATAGAGAAGTAGATTCTAAGTATGTTGGTGAAGAGCCTACTTATCCCAATTTAGAAGAACAACAGGCTTGGACAGACAGTGAATATCGTACACAGGTCATGCGTACACTTAATTGGTATGCACATACACAAGACAAAAAGAAAAGTATAGAATGGTTGTCTCAATTTCTAGCACATAATCCACGTCGTCAAAAACTAGCAGACAGTATTAAACGTGGCGATGTTTGGCCCGGCCCCACAGTTGGATTTGCACTTAGAGCAGGCCGCGTTGGATTGGCACTACGTTTTAGTACATTACGTACATTAGTCAAACATATTAAACAGGCAGACAAGGGTGTTGATACCAGTAATGCTGTTATAACAGAAGAAGTTAAAGAAGAAAAATCAAAGTTCAATATACAGGAACGTATGGCAGAAAAGACTTCTGAGTTCTTGGGAGAATTTGAAGGTCGCTTTGATGACTTTATGACAGAGTTTAAAGGCGAGCCAAAGTTAGTTGAGTTGATGACACAAATGAATGTGCCAGCAGTGCAGGTTAAAACTGTACAAGAATTTATTAACAAAAAGATTGCAGAGTTCGAAGAGATTAACTCCAGTAAAGACAGCCAAGTATTGGAAGCATACAAGCATTTAGGCAAACGTCAGGTTACTGCCATTGTTAAATGGTGGACACAGGCATTGTCAGATGCCAACAGCTACAACGTAGTTAAAAAAGCTGCCAAGGCTCCACGTAAGAAAAAAGCAGTACTGCCAGAAAAGGTTGTTGCTAAGTTGAAA
>ENA-OSIY01001836-OSIY01001836.1-marine-metagenome-genome-assembly--contig:-NODE-1836-length-11229-cov-18.381815_pt1 | contig 11229 bp, 10 predicted proteins | sample MGYA00237884_ERZ534233 | MGnify/ENA primary metagenome ERZ534233 (study PRJEB26412, sample SAMN06343840) | marine metagenome | isolation source: estuarine water | place: USA: Columbia River Estuary... | reverse complement strand
AAGATTCAAAAGATTAGTCGAAAAATAGAACCAAATATTTACGATGAGGAAAACTTCTTAGACAAAGATTTTTACGATTTAGACGAAATCGAGGATCTATATAAGAACTACAATATACTTCATTTGTGTAATTTATACGTCGAAGGTCTAAACTACGATGACGATATGAAAACTCAAATCAAGGCTAGACTTAAACAATTGCACGATCAATGTGCATACAACTACGATATTTCATAATGAAAATAAAAGAAATAGAATTTAAGAATTTTGCAAGTTACGGTAATAAGACACAGAAGTTAACACTTACTGGAGAAAAAGCTGAACTATATTTAACGACTGGTAAAAATGGCGATGGTAAAACTACTATCGCCAATGCCATTATATACGCACTCTATGGTAAATTAGAGGGTGTTAAATTAGCTGATTTGCCAAATAGAATCAACAAAGGTCTTTTAGTAAAAATAACTCTTCAATGTAAAAATATCGAGGTAGTTATCGAAAGAGGATTATCTCCAACAGTATTTAATGTTACTTTAAACGGAGTTGAATATGATAAGGCTGGTAAAAGATCAGTACAAGATTACTTAGAAGAGGAAATTTACGGCATACCTTACCATGTATTTAAGAACATTATTATCCTATCAGTTAATGATTTTAAATCATTCCTAACAATGACTCCAGGAGATAAGAAACAAATCATTGATAAAATGTTTGGCTTCTCAATCTTAAACGATATGCAAAGGTCAATTAAAGAGGAGAGAAAGAATATTAAAAGCGATCTTGATTCTTTTGAAAGAGAATTAAAACAAATCAGCGAAAATGTTATTTCTGTTCAGGTTAAATTAAATCAGTTGTTAGAGGAATCTGACCAAAAAAGTAAAGAAAAAATTGAAGAGTTAAAGGCATCTTTAGTTAGCATGACAGCTGATAAAAAGAAACTTGAAGAGGCAATTGGTAAAATTAAGACATCGATTTCAGCAAAGGCAACAGATTTAGATACTTCGAAATCTTCATACTCTAAATTAAAATACGAGTATGAAGAACTTCAAAGAAAGTTAAAACTATATGAGAAAAATGCATGTCCTACTTGCGAAGCTCCTCTATCTTCTGAATTCCACATTGACCGAAAAAATGAAATTGAACATAGTTGTGTTGGAATTCCAGATACAATGAAAATTCATGAAGAAGAGATTCGAGATATTGGTGAAGAAATTGCAGGTTTAAGAACGAAAGAACGTCAAGTATTAGACAGAGTTTCTGGTATGAATGTATCAATTGAATCTTTTAAAAATGAATTACTTAAGATTAAAAATAGTTTAACTGACAATAAAGAATTCGATCATTTAAAACAAATCATACAAGATTTTGAAGATACTGAATCAGAGAAAGCAAATCAGAAAACTGCATTAAATACCGATTATAATTTCTTAGAAGCAATTGAATCAGTATTAGGAGAGGATGGAGTTAAAAACTTAGCAATCAAAACTATTCTGCCAGGTTTAAATGCAAATATCGCAGCCATGTCTTCGACAATGCACTTACCTTTTCATATTAGATTCGATGATAAGTTTGATTGTATTATTAATCACTTAGGAGAGAATATCAACCCAATGACTCTTTCTACCGGAGAGAGAAAAAAGGCTGATTTTATTATTATCATTGCAATTATTAAAATTCTTAAATTAAGATTTCCACAACTAAACCTGTTATTCTTAGATGAGTTATTAAGTTCTGTCGATCCAGACGGTATTTACAATATTTTAAAGATATTAAGTCAGGTGATTAAAGAGAATAATTTAAACACTTTTGTGATTAATCATACTCCCTTACCTCACGAAATGTTTGATAAGAAAATACACATATATAAAGAAAACGGATTCTCAAGATTTGATATTGAGACAATCGAATAATATATAGTATAATGGCATCATATAACGAGAAATACAATTCAGACGACAGCGTAATCCGACATCTTATTATCGGATTCTTGGCTGATTTAAACAACAAGGTTTATTTTTATCGTCAACTAGAAGAGAATAGAAGAGTCGTTATCGACGTTCCTTTTTATTACTCAATCACCGGTGACGATGAATTTTTAAGAGATGCATTTTTATTTTCGACTCCAGTCGGTCCTGATTGCGTACCAAATAAGGCATTTGCTGATGGTAATTATGAATCAGTTCCAAGAGGAGTTGCAAATCTTACATCAATTCAAATTGATTCGTCTAAATTAGTTAATCGTAGAAATAGAGGACAATATACCAGACTTGATGAGAATGGTTCAATGCAAGGTTACACATCAGAATTTGAAATGATTCCTATCACAATGGGATTTGATATTGAAATTATAGTGTCATCACAGCTAGATGCCCTGAAGATAACAGAGATGTTAGTTAAAAAGATGTATAAATCTAACTACTTTAATGTAGAGGTTGGCCACTTAAACGAGGGAACCTACAAGTTAGCATCCTATTATGCTATGCCAGATGATTATGCACAAGAAAGACCAATTGAATATACATTTGATGGTAAGAATAAATACAAAATCACAATGTCTGTTGAACTTAGTTCATTCCTACCATCATTTGACTTAGGAGATGGATATGATTTAAGTGATGTATTAGGAATCAATAACGGTAATGCAAGAACAACTACTGATGCACAAGGAAATATCACAGACATGGATGGAAACTTAATTGATGCACAAGGAAACGCAATTGATGCACAAGGAAATATAATAGGACCAAATGCTCCTAATCCGGTAACTGGTATTAGACGAAAATCAGCAGGCAATACAGAAATGCATATTGGTAACCGAATGTTTGAAATTAGATCTACATTAACGGATCAGAACCAGGCAGAATTTAAAAGAGGTCTTTTGACCGACGACGTTATCATATACGATACGAATAATCCAAGTAATTAAACTAGATATATAATAAAACAAATAAACCAGAGTAAAAATGACTAATAACATTCTGTCTCCAATTAATCACACTGAAAATAGCGTACAATTCTATTTAAACGGACGTGTATTTGAGATGATTGGTTCTGAAATTAATGAATTAGAACTGAATCAAATCGACCCAGCTTATGCTGAAAAAATCAGAGCTATTCAAACTTTTAGCTTCACAAACGAAAATGTAAAATGGTACTACGGTTCTACAAGATTTTCATACAATATTGCCGAAAAGAAATTCGCATGGGGTACTTCTGAAGTTCTAGCTGAATCTTTTGCTAAACATATTTTTGCAGCAGGTATCGTTAAATACGAACACATGATAACTGCAGAATTATTCGAAAAATTACCAAGTATGTTAGAATCTTATACATACCTTGATTTCGTAGCATGTTTCGAAGGAAACAGTAACAATGTTGACTTAATGAAAGTTGAAAACAACATTTACGTTTCAAGATTTAATTCTGAAAACAGAATTGCTAAATTCTTTAAAGCTGAAAGTGCAACTTCTGCATTAGAGTATGTTAAAGAGCAAACTGGCCAAGATGCATCAGCATTCTTAGTAGAATTCTTAGAAACTGAATCAGTTGAAATCGCAGAGAAAGCAAAAACTATTATGTCTTATGAGTCTACAATCGTATTCTTAAAAGAACAAAGAGAATTATTAGCAAATGCTGATAAAAGAAATGCAGAAATTAAAGCTGCTGACAAGTTAATCAACGAAGAGATTAAAGGTTGGGAAGCTAAAATTGCTGAATTAAAAGCTTAAGATTTTATACAAATTAAATACTAAAGGGGTCGCAACGCGTCCCCTTTTTTAGTTTTATAAACAAATCTAATAGGCAGTGTATAATACTAAAATAAAACAACAACGTGGCTGAAAGAAAACCAAGAGCGAATAAAAATTATCTCAATAACAAAGATTTTTATACAGCAATAGTAGAATCTAAGGATCAGGATAAACTGACCAAGGATGCTGAGAAAATGCTAATCTTATTAGCAGAGAAGGCAATTAATAGATTACGATTTGTTAATGATGATGATCGTGCGGATTGTCTGCAATTTGCCATTCTAGATTTATTGAAGTACTGGAGAAACTTTAATCCAAAGTATACCAATGCATTTGCATACTTTACAGAAATTGCAAAAAGAGGTTATGCTAAAGGATGGAATAAATTGCATCCAGTAAAATATAAAGGTACAATATCGTTGGACAGAACCAGCAATGGAGATTCTGAAGACGGTGGCGGTATCTATAGTATCTAATGTCTATAAAGAAAGTAAAACCTAGTAAAAAATCAGGATTCATACAGGGATATTATACTCCAGAAAATCCAGATAAGTATATTGGAACAGCACCAATTATTTTCCGTTCTAGTTGGGAGCGGAAATTTATGATTTGGTGCGATAGAAATGAAAAGGTTGCCCTATGGTCAAGTGAACCATTAGAAATTAAATACATGTGGCGTTTGGATGGTAAAGAACACAAGTACAGTCCAGACTTCTATGTAAAAGTTACACAAGCAGATGATACATTTAAGGAATTATTGATTGAAATCAAACCTGAAGAGCATCTTAAAAAACCACTACCTCCCAAGAAAAATTCGACTAAGTCTTTAAATAGCTACAAATATATGGTCGAGCAGTACACGAAAAATCTCGATAAATATATCGCTGCAAAATCTTTTTGCGAAGGTAGAAATTGGAATTTTCAAATCTTAACTGAAAAAACTATTAATGGGTTACATTAAAGAACAAATTAGACAATTATTTAAAGAGAACGGCGGATATGCTGGAGCTAAACGAGTGTCTACTAATTGGTTCAAAGAGTCTCTAGATGCTAGAGATAAATTAGATGTAAAGTATACTAGAAAGAGATTTGAACCAGGAAAGATTTATGTTTTTAAATACGAGCATCCTGTAACTCAAGAAACTATGCCTTGGTGGGACAAGGCTCCGGTTGTTCTAGCATTAGACAATCCAGAAAGAGACCATACTGATTATGGTGTTAATCTTAATCTACTACCAGCAAGATTCAGACAGGAAATATTAGATCAGTTATATACTAGACTAAATTCAAAGATCCAATCTAATATCAAAGGAAATAAAGCATCTGATGCGGTTAAACAAAGACCATTAGTAGACTTAAAATATGCAGCAGTTAAAGCGTATCTAGACAGATTTGGTTTAGGCTTTGCAATTAGAAGATATTTGCCAAATTTAAAAAAGAACCAAGCAGTTGTTAGTTATGAGAGTTGGCCTAAGATTGCAATTTGTGAATTTGCAAAGATCCACGGAGCATCAATAGGACAGATTCGAAAAGAATTTATACAATACAATGTAGAAAACAGGAATAAAACCAAGGCATCCGGACTTAAGAAGGATGATAAGGGTAAGAATGACAATAATAATCTTAATATATAAAACAATAAAATTAAACCTATATGGCTGGATTTGTAAATAAAAATGGACCCTTTAGTAATAAGAGACCCTTTAACCTAAGTGATGGATTAAAGAGGTTATCTTCTTTTGGTATGTACTATGATGACTTAGTACTACGCCAATCCCAAGCAATTGGTCCGATGGAAGATCAGTTTGGTTACGGCCAAATGAACATGATGGGTATGGACAACGATGACATTTATGGAGCATTTGCTGCATTGTCAATGGCCGATACCAACATGAGAAAGAACATTCCGTTCTTTGACATGAATTATAAGTCAAAGAGAGAAGAGTTACGTCAGTTCTCAATGCATGACGAAATTGAAGACATTTTAGATATTCTATGTGATGAAGCAATCGTATACGACGAGAAAAACTTTATTGCAAATCCTTCTGTTATTGGTATGGAAGTTTCAGAAGAAGTTCAAAATTATTTAAATAAAGCATACCGCAATGTTTATCAATATTTTGGCTTTGCGTCAGATCAATCGGCGTGGTTCTATTTCCGCAAATGGTTGATTGATGGTTATCTTGCATTTGAGATTATCTATAACCCTGAACAAACAGAGATCATCGGTTTTAAAGAAATCGATCCAGTAACACTAGTTCCTGGTTATAATAAAGAAGACGGTAAAAAAGTATGGGTTCAGTTTAAAGACGATCCAATCAAAGAGCGTAAATTATACGATGCGCAAATCATTTATATTTCATACTCATCAATTACTACAGCATCCAGAGTTTCTTATGTTGAGCGTTTAATTAGAGCATTCAACTTAATGAGAGTTATGGAACATACCAGAGTTATTTGGGCTGTAACTAACGCTTCATACAGAATGAAGTTTATTATACCAGTTGGTGGTAAATCTAAGACCAGAGCTAAACAATCTTTGGCTCAATTAATGAATAACTATAAAGAAGTTGTAGATTTCGATTGGGATTCAGGTATGCTGAAAACTAATGGTAAGCCAATGCTACAATTTAATAAAGAATACTGGTTACCATCTAAAGATGGAGAACAACCAGAAATCGAAACACTTGGTGGAGAAGGTCCAGAATTATCAGATACAGAAGCACTTAAATACTTCTCTGATAAATTAAAACAAGTTTCAAAAATTCCATTCAATAGATTTATGTATGAAGATGGTGGTGGAGACTTTAACTTGGCAGCAGATGGTATGATTCGTGATGAGATTAAATTCTCTAAATTTGTAAATCGTATCAGAAGTTCATTCCAAGAAATTTTAGTAAAACCTCTATACCTTCAAATGTGTCTTAAATTCCCTGAATTCGCAGACGATCCAGGATTTAAAACTCAAATCGCATTAAGATATAATGAAGAGAATGCATTTGCTGAATTAAAAGAAATGGAAATCATGGAGAAACGTCTAGACTTTATTTCTAATATGAATCAGAACTTAATGATAACTAATCCAATGACAATGGAAGAGGATCACTATTTCGACTTAGAATTCTTGGTAGACAGATATTTAAAAATGTCTCCAGATGACAAAGAAGCAAATCTTGCTTATAAGGCAAGAGCTGAAGCTAAAAAGGCTGAAGAACCACCAGTTGATCCAATGGCCATGGGTGGAATGTAATTAAAATATATAAAAGATATGAAAAACTTAAAAACATTTGAACAGTTTGTATTAGAGGCAGAAGCCTTAAAAGCTGAAGATTCTAAAGTCTATATTGATGATGTGATACTACAAAGTGGTGAAACAATCAAGGCTGCAGAAATCTTAGGAGCTATTGCTGCATCTGCTACTGAAAAAGAATTTGAAGATTATTTCTTTGGAGCATACGGTCAAGATGGATTCCAGATTGCTGAAATGTCTAAATTGAAAGATTTTTATAATAAATCTAAAGAAGAGGAAAACAAGGAAGAGGTAGAAAAGGAAGAGGACGGAAAGAAAAAAGATGATGGTGCGGAAGACCCTACTGCTGACCTAGCTGGCCTTTAATGCGATTTTTTAAAAAAATCAAAAAATCAATCAGATATATAAACAAACATAGTGTCTAAACATATGACCAATAACAATAAATTACTCATTTTAGAAAGATCAGGTGGTACCCTATCTTTTAAACAAGAGGAATCTGGTGCTTACGTACTAGAAGGTTGCTTCGGTGAAATCGATAAACTTAACAGGAATAATCGTATTTATACTGAAAGCGAATACTTACCTCAAATCGAGTCTCTTCAGGCAAAGATCAAATCTTCTAAATTACTTGGAGAACTTGATCACCCACAAACATTCGATATTTCATTGAAAAACGTATCACATATTATTGAAGAACTATCTTACAATAAAGATACTAAACAAGTAATGGGTAAAATCAGACTATTAGATACTGATGCTGGTAAACAAGCTAAAGCCTTAGTTGATGCTGGAGTTCCACTTCATATTTCTTCAAGAGCAGCTGGTACAGTTGAATCTAATGGTCAAGTTAAAATCAAACAATTGTTTACTTATGATTTAGTTGCAGATCCAGGATTTGCTAATGCTGAATTGAAAAGAGTAAATGAAGCGTTAGGTTTTGAAGATGGTGGAGACATTTTTATATATGAGATAAATAACATAGAAAATAACCAAACACAAACCACAGAAAATAAAATGGAACAATCAAGATTCGTAAGCACTGAAGATTTCAATAAGTATTCTAAGTACTTAGCTACCGAAATCAAGGGTTTGAAAGAGTCACTTACTGAAAAGAACAATGATACTTTTGCTAAAGAAGTTGAAAGTTTAAAAGAATACTCATCTTACCTTGCCGAAAAAATGAATTCAGTAATTGAATACAATAACTACATGGCAGAAAAATTAGACCAAACTATCGAGCATGGCGATCATATCGCTGAGAAAGTAGATCAGTCTATTCAATACAGCGAGAAAATTGCTGAATCAGTTAACAAAGTAAAAGAATATTCTAATTATTTAGCAGAAGCTTTTAACGATGGAGCAGCTACACATGAAAACATGTTGAAGTATGTTACTTATTTAAAAGAGAACCTAGAGAAAGTTACAGAATACGCTGAATACATTGCTGAAAATGTAAACAAAAACCTAATTGTTGAAGCTGATGTTGATGCTGGTTTACCTGCTGAAGATATTAAAGCTAGAGCAAAAGATGTATCAGTTGATGATATAGATGCTGATGGTAAAGTTTATCCTTCAGCTGAAGACTCTGCTGAAGATAAATTAGCTAAAGAATTAGAAGATGAATTAGCTAAAGAACCAAAAGGAGATGATGTTGGTAAAGAAGTTACTGAAGAAGTAGACAGAATGGACGCTTACAAGAAAGAAATTTCTGAAAAGTTACAAGCTCTAGTTGAAAAAGCTACAGTTAAAGTTTCTAACAACCCACATTTCTTCGCATTTATTTCTGAAGCTAAGAAAGAAGAATTTAATTCTTTAACTGATGCTGAAAAAGCAAATGTAATTGCTAAAGTTGAAGGAAAAGGATTCTTAACTGAATCTCAAATCTACGCTTTATGGAATAACGTAATTGCTGGAGCTCCAGTAGAAAACGAACCAACTGTATTAGCAGCAATGCCATCAGAATACAGAGAAACTTGGAACCGTTTATCTGAAGCTAAAAAGAATCAAATCTTAGCACAAGCTAAATATCACAAATTAGATACAGAATACCAAGTAAGAAACTTCTGGCAACAAAGAGACCTTAGAGAAACTTCTACAGTAATGGAGAAAGTTGAAATGGTTTCAGAAAAAGTTGTAGAGAAAGTATCTACACTACCTTACAACATGGATGGTATGGCTGAGTCTTTTGCAAAAAGATTTAAAAAGTAATTTTTTGAAAATTTAAAAAATTCGAAAAATTAAAAAGATATATAATAAAACAAACTATCGACGATATTAGATAAGAAGCAAAAATCTAAGAATTATGTCGAGCTATAAGCTAAAATAAAACAAAAAAACAAAAACTCTTAAAATGGCAAATTTAATTAATGAAGCTGAAATCAGAGACACATGGTCGCCGATCATCGAATCAGCAACTGGTATCACTGATGCTTCTAAACTAGCATGGATGTCTGAGTATTGTCATAATCACAAACTTTATGAAGATGCTAACATCATGGCTTTATCACCTGGTATGAATATCGGTGGTATGGGTGCTGTATCTTTCCCTAGTGGATTTGGTGCATCTCCTGCAACTAAAGGTTCTGGTGACAAAGCTCCAACCTTGCTTCCTCTTGCAATGCAAGTTGCAGCACAAACAATTGGTCTTGATTTAGTACCAGTAGTACCTATGGCTGGTCCAATGGGTCTATTATCTTACTTAGACTTCGTTTACGAAGGTGGTAGATTAGCTGGTTCAACTGTAGCACCAACTTACATCAAATCAGCATACGCTGCTTTAGAAACTGATCAAGCTGGTGTAGCTGATTTCGGTATCTTATTTGATTTAATCGGAACTTCACGTATCGATGGTAAGACAATCTACAAAATTACTGGTACTTTAACTGGTGGTAAAAGTGTACAAGAAGCTGCTAACGCTGCTCAAGCATCAGGTGCTGCTCAAACTGTAGAATTAGTAAAAGCATTAGAAGATCACATTGCTGGTTTTGTTGGTAATGCTGACGAAAGTCCTTACGACAGAGCAACAGGAGAATCAACTCCAGAAAAATTAATGGGTCTATCTTTATTCTCTAAATCAGTAGAAGCTAAAACTTACCAAGTTGCAGCTGCAGTTACTAGAGAGCAAGTACAAGATCTAAAACAATTCGGTGTAGATGCAGTTGCTCAAGTAGAAGCTGTATTGGTTAACGAATTAACTCAAACTATCAATGATTTAATCATCAACAAAATTGGTACATTAGGAGATTCAAACATCACTAAGGCAGTTGCAGCTGGAGAAATCCCTGCTGGTGCATTAACAGTGAAATTGGTAGCTGCTTCTGCATTTACTGGTGGTCAAACTGAAGGTTCAGAACATAGAAAAGTATTAACAGGAATTCTTTCTGCTGCTAACTTAATTGCTAACAGAGGACGTAGAGGTGCTGGTAACTTTGCTATTGTAGGACCACAAGTTGCTACAGTATTACAATCAGTTGCTGGTTTCGTACCTAACCCGTTTGCAAATACTATCTCTCAATCTGCAGGTGCTATTTACCCTGTTGGATCTGTAGCTGGTATTCAAGTTTACACTAACCCAAAATGGAAGTGGTCAAACAACAACGTATACGTTGGACGTAAAGGTGATGGTAATGGTCCTGGATTAGTTTTCATGCCTTACTTAATGGCTGAATCAGTTCAAACTATTGCTGAAGGAACTATGGCTCCTAAAATCGCAGTAAAATCTAGATTCGCTCTAGTTGAAGCTGGTTTCCACCCTGAAACTCAATACGTTTCATTCACTGTTACTAAACTTGATGGTACTGCATTCGATAACATCGTTTCATTAGCATAATTTTACTTAACAGTACAATTTTTATAAGAAAGGCTCTCCATTGGAGAGCCTTTTCTTTTTTACCTGAAAATGCAAATATATAACTCATATTCAAACATAATAAAAATGAACATGAAAAAATTAAACTTTGAAAGCTGGTATTCTAACATATTAGAAGCAGTTAACACTAAAGAACCTGTTGCGGTAACAACCGATACTGAAACTAAAGGAGCTAAAGGTCCAGAAGTTGAAACAGATTCTACATCACCCTCTTTCTCTAGAGAAGAAATTATCAACGACATTGATACTATAATGACTCACCTATCTCAATTAGGAACTCAGGTTAGAGAAGAATTAGAAAATGACGACGTATTTGATGTAAACGAAGCAGGAGAAGAAACAGCCATGGCTAAAGTAAA
>ENA-OSIY01001835-OSIY01001835.1-marine-metagenome-genome-assembly--contig:-NODE-1835-length-11230-cov-5.146777_pt1 | contig 11230 bp, 9 predicted proteins | sample MGYA00237884_ERZ534233 | MGnify/ENA primary metagenome ERZ534233 (study PRJEB26412, sample SAMN06343840) | marine metagenome | isolation source: estuarine water | place: USA: Columbia River Estuary... | reverse complement strand
GCTCGGAGATGTGTATAAGAGACAGCTACAGATGTCTTGGCGAAGGAGCGAACGACATGGAGCACCTGGTGTTGTCGAAACTTCGCTGATTTCGATCACTGATCGCGAACCATCTGCGTGGCGACCGACGGAAACAACAACGTCGATCGCCGCACAAATGTGTTGAGCAATGGCTTCTCGCGGCCATTGCCCGCAGTGCTGCCGGGTCATCGTTCAAGGGGCCATCGGAGCCGGGCACCGTGGGCACGCCGGCAGATTTCATGGCCTTAATGGCAGCTACCTTGTCACCCATAATACGAATACATTCAGCGGTGGGGCCGATAAACACAAAGCCACTGTTTTCTACCTGCTCGGCAAAGTCAGCATTTTCGGCGAGAAAACCATAGCCTGGGTGGACCGCGGTGGCGCCGGTCACTTCCATGGCGCTAATAATAGCCGGAATGTTTAGGTAGCTCTGAGCCGAGGGATTGGGGCCTATGCATATCGACTGATCAGCCAGCATGACGTGTTTAAGATCGGCATCCACTTTTGAGTGAACGGCAACCGTCTTAATATTCAATTCTTTACAGGCGCGCAGAATACGCAGAGCAATCTCGCCGCGATTTGCGATCAGGACTTTTTCGAGCATAGTTTTTTTCCTGGCTACAATTAAACGATGGTGAACAATGGCTGATCGAATTCGATAGGCTCGCCGTCTTCGGCAAGTATGGCACCAATGGTGCCCGCTCTATCGGCTTCGATCTGGTTCATCATTTTCATGGCTTCGAGAATACAGAGCACGTCACCGGCTTTTACTGTGCTGCCAACTGTGACAAAGGCTGCCGAATCTGGTGAAGGCGATGCGTAGTAAGTACCAACCATGGGTGATTTAACTACGTGCCCAGCAAGTTCATCAGAAGCTGCGGCTGCAGGAGCGGTAGCGACAGGAGCTGCTGCGGGCGCTGCTACGGCTGCAGGTTGCGGGGCAGCTGGTACTGGTGCAGCATAGGCTTGCACAGGCGCGCCGCGGCTGATGCGCACCGACTCTTCACCTTCGGTAATTTCTAATTCATTGATGTTCGACTCTTCGAGCAGTTCGATAAGTTTTTTTACTTTACGAATATCCATGTAGTTTTCTCGTTTTAAGATTAATGATCAAGCTTGCCGAGTGCTGCTTGCAGGGCCAGCTGGTAACTATTTGCACCGAAGCCGCATATAACGCCTTCAGCAATATCAGAAAAATAGGAGTGATGACGGAAGGCCTCTCGGGCATGAACATTAGAGAGGTGCACTTCGATAAACGGAATTTCAACGCCGAGTAATGCATCGCGCAGAGCTACACTCGTGTGAGTGAAAGCGCCGGGATTGATGATAATAAAGTCGACGGCTTCGTTTCTAGCGTCGTGGATTCTTTGAATTAGCTCGAATTCGGCATTGCTTTGCAGGGCTGCAAGGCTATGTCCGGCTGCCGCTGCCTGACTGGTCAGGGCTGCATTAATTTGCTCAAGAGATTCGGCGCCATAAATTTCTGGCTCCCGAGAGCCGAGCAAATTTAAGTTTGGACCATGAAGAACCAGTAGTGAAGCCATTGGAACCCTCGGAAATAGGTTGGTTGCCAGTTTGGGAGGAGTCTGCCCGAAATTAAAAGTACTGTCCACGAAAAATTTAATAAATACCTTTTTCGCCGAAATTACCAGAAAATGCCGACGATATTCAGCATGTTGGCTGTTTTTTGTCCGAGTGTTTTTACTGAAACGGCGACGATAGGGGTTTTTAGCGGGGTTTTCGCAGCTAAAACGGCTAAAAACCGCTAAAATCGTCTAAAACCTTAAAGGTGTAGCATTAATGCAGCTAAAATCGCCGAAGTCAGTTTATTGCTTGGTTGAGGGCGTCAATAACCATTGATTCAGTGAGTATTTGCGGAAGGATCACTGCCTTACCCTGGCCTCTGGGGTAGAGCAGGTAAAGTGGCACACCACTGCGATTGAATTGCCCAAGCAGTTCAGTGATCTGGGGGTCGCTGTTGGTCCAGTCACCTTTGAGATAGTTGATACCATTATCGCGCATCAGTCCTATAACTTTCTCTGAGTTAAGCGCTGCGCGCTCATTCACCAGGCAGGTAATGCACCAGTCAGCAGTGAGATTGATAAACACCGGCTGATTGTCGTCGCGCAGGTCAGCGAGCAACTCTGGTGAATAGGTCAAAAACTCTGGCTCCACGTCTGATTCCGAGATAGCCGTTATAGGTACTGCAAGAGCGGCGGCAAATGTAATGGCGGCTATCAGTCTGGTCAGCGGTTTGCTATTGAGTTTCCAGACCCATAAACCCATCACTACTAGGATCAGGCCGATGATCACTGCCGCTGCGACGTCGATTGAGGTTTGACGTCCGGCAACCCAGAGCAACCAGACGGCTGTCATATAGATCGGGAAGGCGAGAAATTGTTTAAACAGATCCATCCAGGGCCCTGGCTTCGGCAGTCGCTTGGTGAGTCCTGGGATCCAGGCCAATAAAATAAACGGCAGCGCCATGCCCAAGCCGAGAAAGGCAAACACTAACACTGCGATGGATGCAGACTGGCTGATCGCAAATCCCAGAGCCGGACCCATAAAAGGTGCAGTGCAGGGGCTGGCAACTGTGGTGGCGAGTACACCGGTCATAAAGGAAGAGCGCAAGCCTTCTTCGCTCTGGCTATTTTGGCCCACCGACATCAGGCTGCTGCCGATCTCGAGATAGCCTGAGAGCCCAAGGCCCATAACAAAAAATAGATAGATCAAAAAGATCACAAATAGGGGTGACTGCAATTGAAAGCCCCAGCCAATGCTCTCGCCCGCGGCACGCAGGGAAAGCATGGCCACAGCAATCAGTACAAAACTGGAAACCACTCCGGCGGTATATACCAGTCCATGAATATGTCGACTTCGATCAGTCTTGTGGTTCATGGTAAAACTCAACACTTTGATCGATAGAATCGGAAATACGCAGGGCATCAAGTTGAGAATCATGCCGCCGGCCAGGGCAAAAAGCAGCACCAGGGAAAGCGGGAGGGCCGAGCTGTCGTTAATATTGCCTGACTGCTGTGCGGTGGCGGGGGGCTGACTGCTAATTTCAACAATGCCAGTTAGCAGGTCTATTTCCAACCACTGCTTATAGGGTGGATAGCAGAGTCCTGCATCGGCGCAGCCCTGGGATTCAATTTCTAGGCTCAGTTGAGTTGCTTCGGTGGTGAAGGGCAATGCAACGCGAGTTTGCTGGTAGTAGACTTCAAGCTCTTTCTCGAAATAGTCATCCCACTTCACCAAACCGCTGCCAAATTGTGGCGCTGCTAGGGTAGCGCTGCTATCCGTAGATCCAAATTTAAAACGATCACGGTATAAGTAGTAGCCGTCGCGAATGGTCCAATTGAACAGTAGGCGTTGGTCTTCTATTACGACGGTTACACTGTAGGCTTGCTCAACCGGAACAAACTCTGGATTAGTGAGTTCGGTCGCCCAGCTGTTGTCACCAGTCTTAGATAAAAAGTCACTGTCTGCCGCTGCTGGTATCCAAGCGGAAATCAGCGCTAGGCCCAGTAGGAGGTTACTTATTATCTTCATAGCCTTTCCGCTCAGTTATTCATGACTGTATTTCTAAATGACTCTAGTATAATGCAGAGAGATACGCAGCTGCGCGCTAAACTGATTTCAATTCTTTAACTGGCGCGATTTAGGCTAGATCAATAATACCGGTTTGCGGTCAACTTTTTGATCACATGCTATAGTTTCAACAAGGAATCCTATGAATACTCGATTAATTTATTGTTTTGTTTTTTGTCTCTCCATGCCATTTGGTCTGGCGGCAAGCGCCTCTGGCTTCTCGGTGGAAGACGCCTATATGCGTGTTATGCCTCCAGGGCGAACGGCAACCGCAGCCTATTTGTCGGTAACCAATAACCATGACAAAGCCTGTTCAATTATCGGCGGCAGTTCAGCCATGGCGGCGAAGCTGGAGATCCATCAGCAGTTGATGAGCGACGGCATGATGAAAATGCGTCCGGTTACTGCGGTGACGGTTGCAGCGGGTGAAACCCTTGTACTGCAACCTGGTGGATTTCATCTCATGTTACTCGGTGTAGAAACTGCCTTGGTGGTGGGTGAGGCCCATGATATGAGTTTACAGACCGAAGACTGCGGCGCTATTGAAATAACTGCTGAGGTGCGCAGCTTGTTTAAGAAAGCCGCTGCTGCGGAGAAGGCCCATGATCATTCGATGCACGATCACTCAGGTCATAACATGCACAATATGCATAAAGACGGTAAGCATAAAGATGGTATGCATAAATGAGATTTTGGCGTCGCATTAAAACTGTTGGGCAAAGACCCTTTCTCGATGCCGCAGAAAAAATAACTGATGGCTACGTTGATAGCCAGAGACCGGCTTACCTGCGTTATACACTGACGACTTTGTTGGTTGTTGGGTTTTTGTTGCTCGGACTGGGTTGGTATTGGAGTAACGAGCCCGGCCTTTTTGATGTGCGTGGCGAGGCGGAGAAAGCGCTCGCTGGCAAGCCTCTGGTAGTAGGTGCGACCACTACCGCAACATTGATTCATACCATCGACGTACTGCTGGAAAAGCCCGGTGGTTTTCTGAGCAATGACATGATGCCTCCCGGCGTTTGGTTGGATAACATCCCCAGCTGGGAGTTCGGGGTGCTGGTACAGATTCGCGACCTCAGCAAAGCCAATCGAGAAGCCTTCAGTCGCTCCCAATCCCAGTCAACTGAAGATAGAGATCTGGCTATCGCCGAGCCGCGACTGCATATAGATCACAGTCGTTGGGCTGTGCCATGGCCAGAATCAGAATACGCCGAAGGCCAGCAATATTTTCGTAGCTATCTCGAGCGACTCGCCGATACACAGGCCCCTGATGCACAATTTTTTGCCCGAGCGGATAACCTGCGCTACTGGCTGAGTACTGTTGAAACCCGACTTGGCAGCCTCTCTCAGCGACTCTCCGCCAGTGTTGGTCAACGGCGTATCAATACTGATCTCTCCGGTGACGCTGCAGGTCGCCAGTCGACGCAGACCGCGAAGGAAATCGTTGTTAAAACCGGCTGGTTTGAGATTGATAACGTGTTCTACGAAGCGCGCGGCACTACCTGGGCTCTGCTGCACTTTTTAAAGGCTGTGGAAGTGGACTTCGCCGATGTGCTGCAGCGTAAAAATGCGATTACCAGTTTGCAGCAGATTATCCGTGAGCTGGAAATGAGTCAGCAGCCAGTCAATGCGCCAATGATTGTTAATGGTGAAGGTTTTGGTCTACTCGCTAATCACTCTCTAGTGATGGCCTCTTATATCAGTCGTGCCAATGCGGCGATTATCGATCTTCGGGAGTTACTCTCTCAGGGATAAGTTTGATGTGGCATAAAAGGCCGCAGTAAAGGCGCCTATAAAAGGTATAAAAAGGATGAATGATATATTCCACGTAACAGGAGTTGGTGGAGCAGGGTCCGAGTTAAGTCGGGCTCTGATTGCGGCGCGCTTGCAGGGCGGCGTGATGGTTGTAGACCGCAATCTCAGAGTGGTAATGATTGATCGCAAGGCCGCGGACTTCTGTCAGGTCTCTTCAGGTCAGTCTCAAGGCAAGCGTTTCTACGCGCTATTTCCAGTGTTGTTGGGCAGTGACTTCTCTGGAGAGTTACATCAAATTATAAGTGCTTCCGGCACCAGTAGTTTTCAGCGGCCAGCGGACAATACACTGCTAGATCAATTTGCTGAGGCTTTTTCCCGAGACAGTTGTTCGCTGCTGGGGGTGTCTATGACCGCCTACGACGATGGTTCCAACAACTACTGCCTGATCCGCTTTAGTCTCCAGGCTGCGACAAAAAACGTCATTGACAGAAAACCCCTCTCAGACACTAGCGCTCTGAATAGTCTTGGCCTGAAGAGTGGTGCAGAAAGTAGTACAAAAAGTAGTACAAAACCAAAAAACGTCGAATTAATTGATCAACAACCCGAAGCATTTGTTGTGGATAAAAACGCTGCTTATATGATCGCTGATCAATTTGGTTTTATCTCTCAGATTAGCGCTGCCGCTGAGACGCTATTTGGCTACAGCAGTGAACTATTACTCGGCTGTTCAGTGCGAACTCTATTCCCCGGCCTCGATGAAATGCAAGGTCTGGATCTTGTTGAAAACATTAATACTCTTGCCGCTCAGCATAGTCAGGGTTATATCCTTGCTGCCACCTGCCATGGTGAAAGTCGCTATTTGGATATCAAACTATTTTATTCGGCGGCCGATCAGGATCAGCTAATTATTCTTTGCAATAATTGTACTCAGATCAGTCAGCAGGCCGAGGAACTTATTAATCGCGGAGAGCTTTACGATCTTACTTCAAAACATATTGCAGACGCTGTAGTGCTTGTAGATGCCGAGGGTTTTGTATTAGAAATGAACCCGATTGCCGAACAGCTTTTGGGCCTTAAACTGGATAAATCCAAGCCGGTACAAATTCATACTGTTATGCCTCTGGCGAACGAAGACACAGGTATTGCCGAAACGCCGGTTCAGGATGCCTTAAACAAGGCTCTTAATGTGGAGTCTAATCAGTCCCTATTATTAAAAGTTCGTGGCGCAGCACCGGTAAGTGTTTCGGTGTCGGCATTTCCATTGCGCGACGCCATGGGTCGTATTGTTAAGTGTCTGGTTATCTTCAGGCCTCTCAGTGAAGCGCGTCGGGTTTCCAGTCGCCTGCAGTGGCAGTCAATGCATGATTCTCTCACCGGATTGCCGAACCGCGCATCACTCTCTAAGCACATTCAAAAAGCCGTTGAGATTGCTCGCCATGAAGGGGCAACCCATGCCCTTCTCTATATTGATCTGTACAACTTCTCAGTGATCAACGATACCAGCGGGCATACCGCCGGCGACGAGTTACTAAGAGAGTTTGCTCAGTTACTGATTAGACTGGCTGGCCCCAGCGATATAACCGCACGCATTGGCAATGACGAATTTGCCCTGCTGATACACAGGGTTAATTACGATAAATCGAGAATGCTGGCGGAGCGTATTCTGGCTGAGGTCAAAGAATTACGCGTTCCCTGGGAGGGCGAGGTATTAAAAATTGGCGCGAGTATTGGCGCCATACTGATCGATAACACAGCGCTCTCCGATATAGATTTGATGATTTCTGCAGGCTCTTCCTGCGCCACAGCTCGAGACAAGGGCCGAAATAAAATTCACTTTCAATCATTTAACGAAGAGGTTGCGCGACGGCGCAGTCTTGCCACCAGTATGCCGAAAATCGTCTCGGCCCTAGACGAAGATCGCTTTACATTATTTGCTCAGCCAATTGTGCCGTTACAGGGTAGCGCGACAACGGCGAAGTGTTATGAGGTGCTGGTGCGCATGCGCGAAAGTGATGGCACTATTTTACCGCCTTCAGAGTTTATTCCCGGCGCTGAATATTTTTCGCTGATTGATGATCTGGATAAATGGGTGTTCAGCCACTCGTTAAAATTTCTTCAGCGCCTGCAGGCTCAGGGTTCGCCCTTGCCATTGCTCTCGGTTAATCTCTCGGGCACCACGGTGGGAGATGAGAATGCGATTGACTATATTCTAGGCGGTTTTAGTGACACCGGAATCTCGCCAAAACACATTCAGTTTGAAATCACCGAGACTGCTGCGGTCAAACATCTTCAGGAAGCTAAGCGTTTAATCTCAACATTGCGCTCTGTGGGTGTGTCGATTGCACTGGATGATTTTGGCAGTGGGCTGTCGTCATTTGCCTATTTAAAGGAATTGCCGATCGATTGCCTGAAGATTGATTCAAGTTTTATTCACACCATGGAAAATAGCGATGTGGACTATTCCGTGGTCAGTACCATCAACCATCTGGGCCACATTATGGGTGTCACCACTGTGGCTGAGGGCGTAGAGAACGAAAATCAGCTGCGCTTGCTAAAGAAAATTGGTGTCGATTACCTACAGGGTTTTCTCTTTCAGCATCCTCAGCCGCTGGACCAAATCGGGCGCTGATTACGCGCCCAGAAATGACTTTAGACCTTCCTTAAGACCGTCATATTCAGCGCCGTGTAACCGCGGGCCATATTGGCCGACAACGGCGCTGGCCGCGCGATTGGCAAAGACCGCTGAGGACAGACAGGAGTAACCCTGAGTGATTCCATAGAGGTAGGCCCCAGCAAACATATCACCTGCGCCATTGGTATCCACTGCGGTAATTGGCTGTGCCGGCGCGCGGAGATAATCGCTGCCATCAAATACCACTGCCCCTTCACTGCCGAGCGTCACGGCGAATTGCGCTGCGCTGTTCTGCAACTGTTCTAAGGCCCGATCCAGATCGTCGGTTTGACACCAGCTCAGCGCTTCCTGTTCGTTGCAAAACAGCAGGTCAACACCATCGCCAACAATGCTTTTTAGAGCGTCGCGAAAATACTCGACAATACCCGGATCCGACAAGCTCAGAGCGACTTTAGTGCCTGCCTGCCGGGCGATATCACAGGCCTCAAGAACTGCGTTTAGAGAACTCTCTCCCGTGACTAAATAGCCCTCAATATAAAGGTATTCCGAATTCTTTATGGCACTGGCGTCAATATCGGTAGTGGCGAGTTCGGAACTGATGCCGAGAAAGGTATTCATGGTGCGATCGGCATCATCGGTGATCATCACCAGACATTTTCCGGTAATGCCCTGAGAAATCTGCGCATCTGCATTGTAGTCGACGCCGTTATCAATCAGATCCTGCATATAGAACTGACCATTTTCATCGTCTGCCACTTTGCAGGATAAAAAGCCTTTGCCGCCAAACTGGCTCAAAGAAATAACCGTGTTTGCTGCGGAACCACCACAGGCGCGCTTCGACATCACCAGATGATCACTGAGGTTATTCTGTAGAAAATGCTGACGCTCTTCATCCACTAGAGTCATCAAGCCTTTTTCAATTCCCAGGTCCTTGAGGTTTTTTTCGCTGACTTCAATTTCTGTATCGACCAAGGCATTACCAAGACCACAGACGTGATATTTTTTCATTGTTTTAATCGCCGCTGTCTATGCTTTTGGGTAGTGAGTGACAATACCCTGCTGGGTTGCCAAAAATAATACATCAGCTGCTTTAAGAGCAAAGAAGCCATTGGTAACCACACCGGTGATTTGATTAATTTTTTCTTCCAGAGCCTGAGCAGATGCAACGGGATAGAGGTGGTGCACATCGAGAATTTGATTGCCATTGTCGGTGATCACGTTTTCACGCCACACTGGGTCGCCGCCCAACTTGACCAATTCTCTGGCAACATGACTGCGCGCCATCGGAATAACTTCTACTGGCAGCGGGAACTGACCAAGAAAGTCGACCCACTTGCTTTCATCGGCGATGCAGACAAATTCATTGGCCACCGCAGTGACAATTTTCTCTCTGGTCAATGCTGCACCGCCACCTTTGATTAGTTCAAGGTGGGGGTTGGCTTCGTCGGCACCATCGATATAAATGGTAATTTCTGCTGCTGCATTCAGTTCGATAACCTCTATGCCATGGCCGCGCAAGCGCTCAGCTGAAGCATCAGAGCTTGCCACTGCAGCTTGAAAGCTATTCTTATGTTCGGCGAGTAGGTCGATAAAGCAGTTGGCGGTTGAACCCGTGCCAATTCCAACAATACTCTCGGGGTTGATCTTGCTTAATGTGTACTCCACTGCAGCGGCAGCTACCGCGAGTTTTAATTGATTCTGATCCACCTTATAACCTCGACCGTTATTTGTTTTTGTAGGGCCGCAATTATACGGTGATAAGCGCAATAAAACAGATTCATCGCTTTCAGGCTGGCGTAAATAGGCGTATCAACTTACCATTGATTCTTCAGACTCAATTTATGGACTTTCCATGCCACAGAAGTATGTGAAAAAAATTCTCGACGCGCGTATCTATGATCTGGTGATCGAAACGCCGATTGATCCTGCGCCACTGCTTTCGCAGCGCCTGAATAATAATGTGCTGCTAAAGCGCGAAGACCTGCAGCCGGTATTCTCGTTTAAGTTGCGTGGTGCTTATAACAAGTTGCGCCAGCTTACCGATCAGCAGCGCGCCACCGGTGTGATTGCAGCGTCGGCGGGAAATCATGCACAGGGTCTGGCTCTGGCATCAAAAAAGATGGGGGTTAAAGCCACCATTGTGATGCCGAAAACCACTCCGCAAATTAAGGTGGATGCAGTGCGTGCTCGCGGCGCCAAAGTGGTTTTGGTGGGCGACAACTATGATGCCGCATCTGCTCATGCGCAAAAGCTGGTCGAAGAGAAAGGTTTGGTTTATATCCATCCATTTGACGATCCGGATGTCATTGCTGGGCAGGGCACCATTGGCATGGAGATTTTGCGTCAATTACCCGGCGATCTGGATGTGATTTTTATTGCTGTTGGCGGTGGCGGTCTCTGTGCCGGTGTGGCGGCCTATGTTAAATATGTGCGTCCGGATGTGAAAATTATTGCCGTCGAAGCCAACGACAGTGCCTGCCTTGATGCTGCGCTAAAGGCTGGCCGGCGAGTGCGCTTAAAGGAAGTGGGTATCTTTGCCGACGGCACTGCCGTTGCGCAAATTGGTAAAGAGACATTCCGTTTGCTGAAAGATTTGGTAGATGAAGTGATCACTGTAAGCACGGATGAAATTTGTGCGGCGATCAAAGATGTCTACAGTGATACTCGCGCAATTTGTGAGCCGTCTGGTGCTATGGGTTTGGCCGGCCTGAAAAAATATGTCGAGCGCGAGGCTGTGGAGGGACAGACATTGCTGTCCGTTCAGTGTGGCGCCAATATAGATTTTGATAGACTGCGCTATATTTCTGAGCGCACCGAAATTGGTGAAAAACGCGAAGCCGTATTGGCAGTGACCATCGATGAAAAGCCGGGCAGCTTTAAGTTGTTTTGCAAGGCTATGCACAAGCGCAATATCTCTGAATTTAATTATCGCTTTAGCGATGCTAATAAGGCGCATATCTTTGTTGGCGCTCAGGTGGTTGATGACGAGGATCGCCATCAGCTGGTGGCTGAGCTACGTAAGCAGGGCTATACGGTCGCCGATATGACCGACAATGAAGTGGCGAAATCTCATATTCGTCATATGGTCGGAGGGCGTTCACCTCAGGTGGGAGAAGAGCAGGTTTTTCGCTTTGAGTTTCCTGAGCGTCCCGGTGCGCTGTTGAACTTCCTTACTCAGCTGGGTGGCGGGTTTAATATTTCAATGTTTCATTACCGCAACCATGGCTC
>ENA-OSIY01001834-OSIY01001834.1-marine-metagenome-genome-assembly--contig:-NODE-1834-length-11230-cov-5.430826_pt1 | contig 11230 bp, 6 predicted proteins | sample MGYA00237884_ERZ534233 | MGnify/ENA primary metagenome ERZ534233 (study PRJEB26412, sample SAMN06343840) | marine metagenome | isolation source: estuarine water | place: USA: Columbia River Estuary... | reverse complement strand
TCTACACCTCTCTATTCGTCGGCAGCGTCAGATGTGTATAAGAGACAGACTAAACATCGGTTCAGATCTTATTGTACAACTATGTATTGTAGTTTTGACGAATTTGTAAATATATTACCGTTTGTTAAAATGGTGTATCCCGAAAATAGATTGATTATTACTAAAGCAATTCTCAATGATCAAGTGATAAATATAATACAATAATCAAGTAGGATATATCATGCCGATTAACCGTAGAAGTGTAACAATAATGAGTGCATCAAGCACTGACATGAACAAGTATAGCGAAACTGTAAAAGGTGACAGCTATTACGGGTTTACTGATGGTTTACACACGTTGCAAGCTACATACAATCAATATGTGGGTAGGTTGCGTATTCAGGGCACATTGAGTCTTACACCCGCAGATACAGACTGGTTTGATATTGTTCCGACATCATCTACTGGCAGTGCTTGGAATCCAGCAGGTTATGTTCAGTTTAACGCAAACAATCCTGCCGATCGTTCCGAAGCATATACGTTTCAGGGCAACTTCACTTATATCCGAGTTTATATGGATCGCGAGCATGTAGCCGATGGTACAACCTACGACGATTCATACGGCCAAGTAAGTCGAGTTATCCTTTCCAGCTAAAAGTGATAAATAGTTGCAATAAGCAGCTATATTACTTTGCTGATAGGATGGCAGATGGCAAACACCTTTATTGAATTAAACGACACCCCTTCGGATTTTATTGGGCAAGGATTAAAATTCTTACGAGTTAACGCTGATGCAAATGCAGTTGTATTTGGTCCGGTGGAGATAAACGACTTAACCGATGTTCAAGCAAATCTAGCATATGCCCCGCAAAGCGGACAAGCATTAATTTACAGTTCAGCAGCCGGGGTGTGGCGTCCAGGTACTGTTGATGTTTACAGCGCAGGCAATGGTATTAGCAAAAGTGCGCTAACACTTAACGTAGTTGCTGGTGCAACTGGCGGCTTAACATCAAACACAAACGGTGTATATATTACTGATATCGCCAATGTATCAGGTACATGGGGCAATGCCAGTTATATTCCTGTCATCACTGTAAACAGCAAAGGTCAAATCACAAGTGTAACACCAACACTAGTAACAGCAACCCAAGCTACAACAATTACCAATTCATTTGTTGGTAATGTGAATGGTACAAGCGGCCGGATTGTCGTAACAGGCGGTGCTGGCAATAATTCAAATGCGACAATCGATCTCGTTGCTACAGGTGTAACGGCGGCAACTTACGGTAACACCACGCACCTTCCGAGAATTACAGTTGATACCTACGGTCGCATACAAAATGTTGACTTAGTTGCAGTTACAGGTAACGGCCAATCAGTAGGCAACACTTTAGGCTTTGGCAATATTATTGTAGCAGGTCAGACTACTGTTAGTGCAGAGCAGGCATCAGACGATGTAACATTCGTTGCAGGTACTGGCATATCCATTACTACTCAAGCTAATGCTGATAGAATTACATTTAGTACAAATGCTAGTGCGATAGCCAGTGAAATAAGTTTATCAGATCTTAATGACGTTGATGCTAGCGGAATAGTTAACGGCCAAGTATTAATTTGGAACAGTTCTACCAGTATGTTTGCAGCTGGTAACATGTCTGGCGGCGGCGGCAGTAATGTTGACCTAACAGATTTCAGTGTTGTTACATCTTCACCGAGTGGTAACGGTAGTTTAGTTTACAATAATGCGGGTGTGTTCACATTTACACCTGCTAATGTACAAGCCGCCGGCGCCACACAATCGTTGAGTTGGAATTCATCAACTTATAGCTTGAGTATCAGTAGTGGTAACAGTGTTGATCTAAGTGTACTAAAAGATAACACTGATGCACAAACATTAAGTTTAAGCGGTAATACTATTACTATTAGTGGTAGTAACAGTTCAGTTAACTTAACTACAGCATTAGGCAACGTTAGTAGCGTTGCACCAACATTAAGTTTAAGCGGCAATACTATTACTATCAGCGGTAGTAATAGTTCAGTTAACTTAACCACAGCATTAGGAAATGTTGCTGGAAATTATGGCAACAGCAATGTTGTAACACTACTAGGAAATGTTAGTGCAAATATTGTTCCAAGCTCAAACAATCTTTATAACTTAGGTAATTCTTCAAATAGATGGAAAGAACTATACCTATCCGGTAATACTATCTACATTGCTGGCCAAACATTAAGCGGCGATGCTAAATTAAAATATAATGGCTCAAACATAGCAACAGAATCGTATGTTACAAGTGCAGTGTCAGGCGCAGCCGGTAACTACGGAAATTCAAATGTTGCTACATATCTAAGTGATAATAGCTATGCTACTCAATCATATGTTACAACTCAAATTGATGTGTTAACAACTGGTGCACCAGCAGCGTTAAATACTCTTGCTGAAATTGCTCAAGCATTAAACAATAGTAACGCAACACTAGCAACGGTTGCATTCACAGGCAATCATTCAAGTCTAACAAATAGACCAGCAATGAGTCTTGCATCGAACACATATCTGTTATATGATGGTTCAAATGTTAACTTAACAAATGTAATTGGTCAACAAGGTATTCAGGGTAATACTGGTGTAAGTGTATCATCAGGTACTGTAAATGGCAGCGGCAATTTAATACTAACGTTAAGCAATACGTCAACGGTAGATGTTGGTAACGTTCGAGGTACTAACGGGACTAATGGTACTAACGGAGCCAATGGCGTATCTGTGAGTAATGCATCGATATCAACAAACAATTTAATCATTACACTAAGCAATTCAACATCAGTTGATGTGGGTAATGTACGTGGACCAATTGGTCCTCAAGGTTCACAGGGTGATGGTAATGCAGGTATTGCTAATGCTACTGTAGCAGGTAATAACGAACTTATTATTGGACTTGTTAACGGCACATATGTAAATGCAGGTAATGTACGTGGACCAATTGGTCCACAAGGTAATGCTGGTACTAATGGTGTTAGCATCACTAGCGTAAGTTTAGTAAGCAGTAACTTAGTACTGAACTACAGCAACACCTCAACTCAAGATGTTGGCAATATTCGCGGGCCGCAGGGTAATGCAGGTACTAATGGTGTAAACGTTTCTAGTGCTACAGTTAACGGTAGCGGTAATTTAATTCTAACATTAAGTAATGCCGCAACAGTTGATGCAGGTAATGTACGTGGTACAAACGGAACCAATGGTGCTAACGGAATACAACTAGCAAATATAAGTGTAACATCAAACAGTGCTAGTGGAAATGGTTCGTTAACCTATAGCAACGTAACAGGTGTGTTTACCTTTACACCGGCTCTAGGTTTAACAACTACTGGTGTAAGTGCAGGTACCTACGGTAATGCTACCACAATGCCACAATTTACTGTTGACACTTATGGTAGAATCACTGGCGTAAGCAACATCGCTATTAGTGCCGGCGGCTCAGGCGACATCGAGGGCGTTACAGCAGGCAATGGTTTAATTGATGGTGGTACTACCGGTACAGTTACACTCAATGTTGGCGCCGGTGCCGGGATCACTGTAAACGCAGATAACATAGCGTTGACCAGCGGTGTTGTTAGCACAGGTGCTAAAACTTACGGTAGTGCAACATTAGTTCCGCAAATTACTGTTGACACTTATGGCCGTGTAACCAGTGTCAGCAACGTTTCAGTAAGCGGTGGTGGTGGTGGCAGCGGTGCAATCATCCAACGATTTAAATTAAATTATAGCACAACTGGCGCACTAGCAAACACTAGCAATTTATCAGCTGGTATAAGTTCAGTTACAATTGACAGCTCCAGCGGTGGTGAATGTACTATTAACTTCACAGGCTACTATTACCCACCAGGTTCAATTATGCTTTACGGCTACGATAGAACCAATAACAAATATCTAATATCGCATTTAGAAACTACAATGGGACAAAGAGAAGTTCCAGGCGGCGGTACAGCAGGATCTCCCACAGCGTTTGATGGTGCAACCAGCGCCGCCGTTGTAAAACTAAAACTTAGAGAAGCTGAAACAGGAGCCAGTCGTGCATTTGGTACTACTACCCATGCATGGATCCAGTTTGTGATGTATGATTAAGGATTAGCATGGCACTGATTAATTACAAATCTAGTCAGATTAGATTAAACATTCCTAACAAGGTTCTGGCTGTCTCTGTATCCAGTGTTGCAGGCGAAAGTTATTGGGATTATGCAAATGGCGCGAGCGACCTATGGTATTCGGGCGTAGGTACAAAAAAATATTACCAATGGACCGTTACTTTTAGCGTAACATCACAGTCACATGGTAGTCATTTAACTCGCGATGACTTTACTTACAATGGTTTAGATATTGTTGTAGGTGATTGGATTGCGGGCGCAACCAGTGGCCAATGTCTTAAAATTATAAGTATCACATCAAAGACTGCAAACACAGTTACTTGTGTTGTTGAAGATTGGTTACGCTATAATACTTTTAAGAGTGCTACTGGTAACGGTATTTTTAATACAGGCTCAGCAGTAGTTTTTAGTCTAAATGAAAACGGTTTGCCATTGCTAGACCCGTTACCAGGTACTGTAAGCACAGACTTTTATCCTACTGTAATGAGTAGGTTTCAATATTTAAATCCTCTACTAAACTATGTACTTGAACAAGACAGTCACGGGTTCAGCAAAGGTGATGTTATTGCAGTAACAGCAAATGGGTTTTCTGTAGCCAATACTATTACTATGGATAAGATGATTGGTACTGTTATCGAAACCGGTCCTGGACCAAACTTCTTTATGATATCGCCTAACAATCGTATTATTGACTTTGAGCCTAGCATTCCAGGTACGCAAGGCGATTACATTTATTTAGATACCGATGGTGATCTAACTGCCAGTGACACCACTGGTAAAATTGTTTTCTTAAAGATACAGGATGCTATTAGTACAGAAATAGTAGGCACAGTTGATAATCCAACAGTTCCTGATGGTCATCAAATTGCATTGAACGGAACCATTGTTACATTTGCAGGCACCGGTGGTGCTAATGCCAATATTAATCAAATGGTATCAACCATTAACTCGAACACCAGTAATCATTACGTAACTGCTTCTAGTGTACCAACATCAACAATTATTACCAGTGATGCAGCTAATACAATCTACGGTCTAGTTGGTGGCTTTGTTCCCTTTAGTGCGTACATAAACAGCGGTAGCGGAAATACTCTAATTAACTTTACTTCCAATACTGGTGGTCAAGCTGCTTATGGATTATCAGTAGGTGTCCCAGTTGATATGGCAGCTGATATTAATGCAGTCAATATAGCTAATTTAACAGCTACATCAACATCAACAGTTTTAACATTATCTGAAGCAAACGGTAATGCGATTACTATCACTAACGGTAATGCAGATGTTAACGGCTATGGTTTTGTTGGCGCGGGTAATATTTCAGGACTACCTGCTTCAACTAGCGCAACAGGTTCAAAAAAATTAGTGCTAGCTAGATCCGATGGCGGCGAAATTCTAATCTACGAAGGCACAGAATTTTTCCGTGTAGGCACAGGAGTAGTTAGTGGTCACAACGGAATGTATCCGTTGGCTATGAACATTGAGCGCGGCTTAAGAAGTGCGGGAACTACTGTGGTAGCAAATATTGCTGCTAGAGATGCGTTGAGCCCACAAACAGGTGATCAAGCATATGTTCTAAACGCAGGCAACGGGGAATGGGGTCTATATGTTTATAACGGCACTAGTTGGGTTCAGGTAGCTAACTCAGATAGTGCTACCACTGATGCTAAAACAATGACCACAACATTTACTATGCCAGCCGTAGGTTTTGGTAATAGTACTACAAATTTATTAGGTAATATTAGTCCAGGACGTAAAATTACCAGTGTAAGTTTTGATGTTCATACTGCATTTAGCGGCTATTCAGGCAACATTACTCCTAACATCGAAGTTGGTGTGCTGGCAACACCTGCACAATTTGTAGCCGCAGACACCAACGATCTAAGAGAAACGACTGAATTTTATGTAAATCCAGAATATGTTTATCCTGCATCAAACAGTCAGGATTTACAAATTAGAGTACGCTGTAATCACTATCAATCATCAACAGGAAACGTAACAGTTAAGCTTACTTATGTATAAGAAGATACTGTTTTTGATAAATATAACTAACGATTTCCCTTCGTTGAAATTAACATATAGGTATTATTAGGAGAATTATATGGCTGACATTAAGAACTTTGGTATCAAGGGTCTTGCAGCTGATGTGCAAATGGGTAAGAGCGGCGGCCGCTTAAAATACGATGCTGCTAATAATAGATTCGATCTTACCCAAAGCAACGGTACAACACTAGAAAACGTTCGTTTTGGTAGTGTTGTTTCCGGTACTTGGACTGGCACAGCAGTAGGAACACAGTACGGTGGTACTGGGCAAGATTTAAGTAACTCAACCGGTGTGGTAAGAGTTATTGGTGGCACAGGTAGCGCAGGAACAATTGACTTAGCAAATGCTAGTTTTGTTTCCGGTATACTACCAGTTGCAAGTGGCGGTACTGGTGCAAACACTGCATCGTCCGCACGCACTAATTTAGAACTAGGTAACATTGCTACCCAAAACGCTAACAATGTTACATTGTCAGGCGGCACTATCAACGGTATTACAATTGGTGGTACCACAACAGCCGCTGGTAGTTTTACAACACTAAGCGCAACCAGCGGCATCACAGGCAACCTAACAGGTAATGCTACTGGTAATGCTGGAACAGCAACAACTTTACAAACTGCACGTTTCTTTAGCACCAGTGGTGATGCAACAGCATCAGCAGTAAGCTTTAACGGCTCTGCTAATGTTGATCTTGCACTAACACTAGCTAATACCGCAGTAACAGCAGGCGTGTATGGTAGTTCAACAAATATTCCTCAATTCACGGTAGACAGCAAAGGTCGTGTTACTGCCGCAAGTAATATTGCTATTGCAACAAACTTTGGCATTGCAGGCACAACTGGTACAGACACTGTCAATGGTGGTGAAACATTAACATTTGCAGGCAACGCTAGTCAACTTTCGGCAGCAGTTACTAACAATACAGTTACATACTCTATTGTTGATGGTGCAAGCATTGCTAACCTAACTGTAACTGGTACATTTACTAGTGATGACATTACATCAAGTGCAGTTACAATTTCGGGCGATGCAACTATTACTGGTAACTTAACAGTTAATGGTACACAAACAATTGTTAACTCAACAACAGTAAATATTGATGATGCAGTAGTTCGTGTTAACAGCGACGGCGTTTCAGCAAATGCCGGTCTTGAAGCTAACATTGGCGGCACAATTGAAAGCATTCTGTTTAACCCAACTTCAGGCAAGTGGGAATTCAGCGATGACATTTCAACTGCTGATACAATCACAGCAACTGGCGGCTTCACTGGTGCGCTAACTGGTAACGTAACAGGTAATGTAACTGGTAACGTAACAGGTGTTGTTAGCAGCATTGCTAACCACACTACAACTAATCTATCTGAAGGTACAAATCTTTACTATACTGCTACTCGTGCTAACAGCGCGATGGATGCTTACTTAGTTGGTGGTACAGGCTTAACATATAGCAGTGGTACAATTGATCTAGACAACACAGCAGTATCAGCAGGTGTATACGGTAGTTCAACTAATATTCCTCAGATCACTGTTGATGCACAAGGTCGTATTACATCAGCAAGTAACATTGCAATTTCAACGCAATTTACACTAGCAGGTGATACCGGCAACAGCGTAATTTCAGGTGGTGATACTGCTACAGTTACTGGTGGAAGAAATATCGCAACTATTGTAAGTGGTGATACGGTAACTATTGATTTAGATAACACTATTGCACTAAGCGGTAACGTGACTGCTAACGGTACAGTACGAGGTGCTACACTAACTGATGGCACACTAAGCATTAATGCTGGTGATATTACTAACGGTAGTGATGCAACATTCAGTGGTACTATCCAAGGTGGTAGTTTAACTGACGGTACATTAACAATCAATTCAGGTAACGTTACAAATGGTGTTGCTGCAACATTCAGTGGTGCAGTACAGGGCGGTAGCATTAAAGATGGTACAGCTACACTAACTGGTGGCGCACTAAGTGGTGCAACAACCGGCTCGTTCAGTGGCAACGTAAGCGTTGGCAACTTAAGTACATCTGGTACAGTTACAGCAAGTAATGCAAATGTTACTAATACATTAGCATTTGGTTCACTAAGCGATGGTGCTATTACTATCACAGGCTTTGTCGATGAAGACAATATGGCCAGTGACAGCAACGTATTGATTCCAACCCAGCAGAGTGTTAAGGCTTATGTTGACTCACAACTAGGTGCAACTAACTTAGACATTGCTGGCGATAGTGGTTCTAATTCAGTTGATTTAGACAGTCAAACACTAACAATTGCTGGCGGAACAGGTTTAACTTCAAGCGTTTCAGGTCAAACTGCAACACTTAACTTAGACAACACCGCAGTAACAGCAGCTACTTATGGTACAGCAAACAGTGTTGCTACATTTACAGTTGATGCACAAGGTCGTTTAACAAATGCTGTTGCTACAGCTATTAGTATTACTAATAATCAAGTTAGCGACTTTAACTCAGGCGTTGATGCTCGTGTATCAGGTGGTGTTGGATTAACATACACTGCTGGTGTATTAGACTTAGACAATACAGCAGTAACAGCTGGAACATATGGTAGTGCAACAAACATTCCTCAGTTCACAGTTGATGCACAGGGTCGTATTACTGCCGCAAGTAATATTGCTGTAGCGACTAACTTTACAATCGCTGGTAACAGCGGTAACGCAGATGTTGTTAACGGTGGCGAAACGCTAACAGTAGTTGGTGCAAACAACCAAATTTCAACAGCAATTACAAATAATCAGATTCAAATTGCTATTGTTGACGGTGCAAGTATTGCTAACCTAAGCGTAACTGGTACGTTTACTAGTGATGATATTACATCAAATGCAGTTACAATTTCAGGTGATGCAACTATTACTGGTAACTTAACAGTTAGTGGTACACAAACAATTGTTAACTCAACAACTGTTCAAACAGCAGATGCAATCTTCCGTGTAAACAGCAACGGTACACCTGGTGCTAACGTTGGCCTTGAAGCCAACGTTAGTGGTAGTATGAAGTCAATTGTTTATACACCATCAAACGTATGGTCATTTGGTGCTGAGACAGTTAGCGCAAATACTTTTGTAGGTAACTTAACTGGTACTGCTGCTAATGCAACAGTACTAGCTACATCACGTAACTTTAGTGCTAGCGGTGACGCTACTGCTCCAAACGTAGCTTTTAATGGTAGTGGTGCTGTTGATTTAGTATTAACACTTGCTAACACTGCGGTAACAGCAGGTAGCTATGGCAATGCTACTCAGATCCCAACTTTCACAGTTGATTCTAAGGGCCGCTTAACAGCCGCTGGTACAGCTAACCTTGCAACAGTACTAAACATTGCTGGTGACAGCGGTACTGATGCCATCAGCTTGTTAACCGAAACGCTATCAATTGTTGGTGGTACTAACCTTACTTCGGTTGTTACAGGTAACACTGCAACAGTTAACTTAGATGCTAATATCAGCTTAACAACTGTAACAGCAACTTCACTTGTAGGTGACTTAACTGGTAACGTAAGTGCTAGTAACGTAACTGCTAGTGGTGTTGTTAGCTTTGGTACACTAACTGACTCAGGTAATAACATTTCTATTACTAAGTTTGTTAACGAAGCTGATGGTATTGCAAATAACGATAACGACACTACGGTTCCAACAACCGCAGCCGTTATTGATTATATTGCCAATAACGCAGGCGACGGGTTACTACTACGTAATACATTTACTGCTAACAGTAGTGCAACTAGCTTCACAGTTGGTACTGTACCAAATGTAAGCAACCGTACATATTATGCTGATAAGGTTGTTATCAAGGTAGCAACTGCATTTAGTGGTGGTAGCTTCAATCATATCCTAGTTAAGGATAATGCTGGTAGCGGTACAACACTAGTTGCAGCTGACGATGCTGATGGTGCAACACAGGGTACATACATTGTTGAACTAGACGGTGCAACTGCTCTTACTAAGAATGCAGGTGTACAAGTACAGTTTAAACAAAGTGATGGTACAACTGCTGCTACAACCACAGCAGGTGTAATGACTGTAAGCGTACACTATAAGTACGTGTAATAAATTAAACTTTTAAGATAAGAAGTTTGGGAAGGGGTCGAAAGGCCCCTTCCTTTTTAGGGTTTAATAATAAAACTATTACAACAGATCACACAATCTTGATCTGAGTTATTTGGTGTGACACCCCAAGGTATATGTGCAGGGAAAAACACAATTTTATTTGTCTTTGCATTAATAATATGTTCGTGACTTTGAACTCTAGGAGGGCAAGAATATAGTTTTGGACCGTATTGATCAAAATATAAATTGCTACTTTTTTCGTCGGATTTTAAAAATAAAACCGAGTGATACCAACGATGCCTATGAATACTTTGTGGATAGTTGTGACCGGGCTTAATTCCCATTGTCCAAGTTTCACATATTTCAATATCAGTCCAATTTTGTTTTTTAATTCTAAAATGTGGACCTACATTTTCCACAAACATATTACCAATTAAAGAATTTAATTTAGCAATGTTTTTTCCTAGAGTAACATTTTTGTTGGTAATCCAACCGAAATTTGTATTATAAAAATGCTGGGTATTTTTACTAACCTGGACTTCGCTTAATATTGCGTTAGCAACAGTTTCATCTATTTGTAGTTCTGCTTCAAACACCCAATCAGGGAACAATGGGTAACTCAATAGTGTTGAGGTTAGTTTCATACTATTATTTACTGAATAAATTGATATACTCCTTACTTTTTGGTAGAAAGTAGTTGACACTAGCTGCAAATCTGCTATACTACATAAGTAGGATGAGAAATAAGGAGTGAAGAATGCTGTACACAATTGAAATTTATAAGACCGACAAGCGCACCAAAGAGGGTCAGCGTTTGATTGGCAAGTACGATTACGATCGCAAGGATCGTGCTAGTATGGAGCGCGAAGTTAGCGAGCTCTATCCCACTTACAAGGCCACGGACGGTTACAAGTTCAACATTGTTGAAACTATGGCTGTCTCTTATACACATCTGACGCTGCCGACGAATAGAGAGGTGTAGATCTCGGTGGTCGCCGTATCATT
>ENA-OSIY01001830-OSIY01001830.1-marine-metagenome-genome-assembly--contig:-NODE-1830-length-11243-cov-8.018628_pt1 | contig 11243 bp, 12 predicted proteins | sample MGYA00237884_ERZ534233 | MGnify/ENA primary metagenome ERZ534233 (study PRJEB26412, sample SAMN06343840) | marine metagenome | isolation source: estuarine water | place: USA: Columbia River Estuary... | reverse complement strand
TTTGAACTCGACTACCCAAATGCCACCACAGTATTGCTTGAGCAAAACTATCGATCAACTCAAAACATTCTAAATGCCGCTAACGCAGTTATCACCCGCAATGAAAGCCGCAAGGAAAAGAACCTGTGGTCTGATGCCGGATCTGGTGCACCACTTGTTGGATATGTGGCAGAGAGCGAACACGATGAAGCTAGTTTTATTGCTGATGAAATTCGTCAACTACAAAAGGAATCAAAATCTCAACCCGGGGATACAGCAATTTTCTATCGCACAAATGCCCAATCCCGTGTTTTTGAAGAAGTATTTATGCGAAATGCACTGCCTTATAAGGTCGTAGGCGGCTTGCGCTTCTATGAGCGTCGAGAAGTGAAGGACTTACTTGCCTATTTACGGGTATTGGCCAACCTAGAAGATGAGATATCGCTGCGACGAATTATCAATGTTCCAAAGCGCGGCATTGGTGATACCTCTTTAGATTATGTTGACGCATTTGCTAATCAGAACTCGATTTCGTTTTGGCAAGGTTTGCTTCGCTGCGCCGAAGCTCCTGGATTACCCTCACGTGCAGCACAAGCCATTAGTGAGTTCACTTCGATGATCAGCGCCCTCAATGTTTTGGTCGAGGCAAAGACCAGACCATCAGTGATTGTGGAAGCAGCTTTAGAGCAATCTGGTTTATTGAAAGAGCTAGCCGATAGCACTGATCCTCAAGATGAAGTACGAGTTGAAAACTTAAAGGAATTAGTTGCAGTTTCCATGGAGTATGAAGAGCGACCTATTGAAGAATTAGGCGAAGATGAAGAAATCTCTTTAGCGGGCTTTTTAGAGAAGGTTTCTTTAGTCGCTGATGCAGATGAGATTCCAGAGGGTGAAGATCATGGCGGTGTTGTAACAATGATGACATTGCATACTGCTAAAGGTCTTGAGTTCCCAACTGTTTTCTTAACTGGAATGGAAGATGGAATTTTTCCTCACTCACGAACTCTTGGTGAAAAAGATGAGATTGAAGAAGAGCGTCGACTTGCATACGTTGGTTTAACTCGTGCACGTCAACGTCTATATATTTCACGGGCCGAATATCGCTCAACTTGGGGCGCACCAAATTACAATCCACCATCACGCTTTCTTGATGAGATTCCAGAAGATGTTATTGAGTGGCGCAATCAAGGTGGAGCATCTTTAACACCATCGCTAGTTCGTAAATCTCGTGTTGCAACTCCGCCACCACCACGAGCAACAGGCAAGAAGATTTCAGTGATGGAACTCAGTATTGGTGATCGTGTGTCACATGACACATTTGGTTTGGGCTCTGTTGTTGCAGTTGCCGGTGAGGGAGATAAGGCCGAGGCCACAATTAACTTTGGCCAGTACGGTGAGAAGCGATTACTGCTGCGCTATGCACCCGTTGAGAAGCTCTAGGATTAGGGCCTAATTAGAATGTGGAGCACCAGTGGATCTCTTTGAATATCAAGCTCGCGATCTCTTTGAAAAACATGGCGTACCTGTTTTGGCAGCTGCAATTGCAACTACTGCCGATGAAGCCGAGGCTGCGGCAACAAAGATTGGTGGAAAAGTAGTTGTAAAGGCTCAAGTAAAAGTTGGTGGCCGAGGAAAAGCTGGTGGCGTAAAGCTTGCAGAAAATCCAGCTGATGCCCGTGAAAAAGCTGGCGCGATTCTTGGAATGGATATCAAGGGTCACGTTGTTCGCACAGTAATGATTGCAGCAGCTGCTCCGATTGAATCTGAATACTACTTAGCGATTTTGCTCGATCGATCTAACCGAACATTTCTTGTCATGGCTTCAGTATCTGGCGGTATGGATATCGAAGAAGTTGCTCACACTGCACCTGAGAAGCTGGCAAAGATTCCAGTATCTGCAGTTGATGGAATCAGCGCAGCCAAGGCTAAAGAGATTATTAGTGCAGCTAATTTTCCAGCAGATGTTGCCGATCAAGTTGCCAATGTTCTTGTGAAATTGTGGGAAGTATTCCAATCTGAAGATGCAACTTTGGTTGAAGTTAATCCTCTCGTTAAGACCAATGACGGCAAAGTAATTGCACTCGATGGCAAGGTAACTCTTGATGACAATGCAGAGTTTCGCCAACCTGATCATGGGGCACTTATTGATCAAGCTGCTGAGAATCCACTTGAAGCTGCAGCTAAAGAAAAGGGTCTTAACTACGTAAAGCTTGAAGGTGAAGTTGGAATCATTGGTAATGGTGCTGGCCTAGTAATGAGCACACTTGATGTTGTTGCTTATGCTGGCGAAAAGCATGGGGGAGTACGCCCTGCAAACTTCTTAGATATTGGTGGCGGTGCATCAGCTCAAGTTATGGCTGATGGGCTCTCAATCATTTTGGGTGACAAAGATGTGAAAAGTGTTTTTGTGAATGTGTTTGGTGGAATTACAGCTTGTGATGCTGTGGCCACCGGAATCGTTCAAGCCCTTGAATTACTTGGCTCAAAGGCCACTAAACCAATCGTTGTTCGCCTTGATGGCAATAATGTGATGGAAGGCCGAGCGATTTTGAATAAAGCAGCACACCCATTGGTGCAGCAGCTAGACACCATGGATGGCGCAGCTGATCGTGCTGCAGAATTGGCGGCTAAGTAAATGTCTATCTTCCTAAATGAGAACACCAAGGTAATTGTTCAAGGCATGACTGGTTCTGAAGGAACTAAGCACACCCGCCGTATGTTGGCCTCTGGCACAAAGATTGTTGGTGGAGTTACTCCTGGTAAAGGTGGACAGGTAGTTGATATTGATGGCCACCAACTTCCAGTCTTTAACACCGTAGCTGAAGCGATGAGTGCTACAGGTGCTAACGCCTCAGTAGTTTTTGTTCCACCTAAGTTCGCAAAAGCTGCAGTTATTGATGCAATTGATGCTGCTATGCCTTTAGTTGTTGTAATCACTGAAGGAATTCCAGTCCATGACTCTGCAAGTTTCTATGCTTATTCATTAACTAAGGGAACAACTCGCATTGTTGGCCCTAACTGCCCAGGTCTTATTAGCCCTGGAAAATCAAACATTGGAATTATTCCTGCAGATATCACAGGCGCAGGTCCAATTGGTTTAGTTTCTAAATCAGGAACTCTTACTTACCAAATGATGTATGAACTACGAGATATTGGTTTTAGCACTGCAGTCGGTATTGGTGGAGATCCAGTTATTGGAACGACTCATATTGATTGCCTTCGCGCATTCCAAGATGATCCAGATACAAAAGCAATCGTCATGATTGGTGAAATTGGCGGCGACGCTGAAGAGCGTGCAGCTGCATTCATTGCAGAGTATGTAACTAAGCCAGTTGTTGGCTATGTTGCAGGCTTCACTGCACCTGAAGGAAAGACAATGGGTCACGCTGGTGCGATTGTTTCTGGTTCTTCAGGAACTGCTCAAGGAAAGAAAGATGCTCTTGAAGCAGCTGGTGTGAAAGTTGGCCAAACTCCAAGTGAAACCGCGCGTTTATTGCGCGCGATTCTAGGCCGCTAAGACCATGTTCGGCCGCGTACTTGGAACCACTTCGGCCCAAGTCGCGCGCAGTATTGCCTTTGTTCTACTTCCTATTTCATTTATTGCACTTCTAGCATGGGCAACTGCGGGAAGTGCAACTGGAAATACAGGAGATCCGCTGCGAGCAGCGCTATGGATCTGGCTTGGAGCACATCAAGTTCCATTTTCATTAGCACTACCACCAGCAAATATTGCTGGTTATCTTTCCTACTTACCCTTAGGCGCAGTAATATTGCCGATTTTTGCAATTAGAAGTGGATTCAACCGAGTTATTGATCGCTTAGACCACAACACTTCTACGCTGCCATTGGCTCGACTTCTCTTTGCGGTTGAGTACAGCATTGCAGCAGCACTTCTTTCTTATTTCTCATCTAATCAAACCGTTAAGCCGGTTTGGTATTTAGCACCACTTTTCGTTTTTCCACTCGTTCTCATCAGCGCAGCAACCGTTGGTCGTCGACTAGTTTTTGCTCAGGCCGTCTTATACGGATCTAGAGCTTTAGCGCTCTTGCTAGGACTATCTTCAATCATTCTTGGAATCTCAATTTTCATTCACCTATCAACAGTTAAAAACCTGACAACTGTTTTAGAGCCAGGCATTCTAGGTGGTCTGCTTTTGCTACTTCTTAACATTCTGTATTTACCAAATGCGGTAGTTGCAACCCTTGGATATTTCTCTGGTGCAGGCTTTGCAGTTGGCTCCGGCACATTAGTTGCACCCTGGAGATTTGATCTCAACTCAATTCCTGCTTTTCCATTGCTAGGTGCAATGCCATCTGGAACATCCTTATTTGCACTATTCGGAATTGTTGTGGTGATCCTGACTGGAGCACTTCTTGCAAGTTGGACAATTGATTTGAATATGAAGATTTTGGTTCAAAGCTTGGTTGTTAGTGCAATCATGTGCGCAGTAATTGGAATCGCAGGCAGCGGAGCACTTCTAACGGATGCTATGTCTGCAGTGGGAGTATCGCCTTGGAAGTTCACACTTACACTGGCAGCTGAACTATCCCTGGGTGCTTTTTTAGCGCTCTATTTGCCACGCCTTGGAAGGCGCTAATGATCCATCGTGTTGTGTTGCTGGCCTCAGGTTCAGGAACTCTTGCTCAAGCAATAATCGATGCAGAAGAACTTGAAATCGAAATCGTTGCACTCATTAGTGATAATCCGCAAGCACAAGCATTAAAGCGTGCGCAAGAATCAAATATCCAAACTTTTGTCTTACCTATGAAGGGTTCACGTGATGAGTGGAACCAAGGAATTATTCAAACTGTAGTTTCACTCTCAGTTGATCTAGTTGTGAGCGCTGGTTTTATGCGAATTCTTCCGCCAGATTTTGTTAACCGCTTTCCAACGATTAATTCTCACCCCGCACTCCTACCTCAATTTCCTGGGGCACATGCAGTGCGAGATGCATTAGCTGCAGGGGTTTCAGTCACTGGCACGACAGTTCACTGGGTTGATGCTGGCGTGGACACGGGCCCTGTCATTACCCAGATGGAAGTACCCGTGTTGCCAGGAGATGATGAGGCCACACTTCATGAGAGAATTAAGAAAGTTGAACGCGGTCTCATTGTTGCGACCATAGCCTTGATTCTTCCAACTTTGGAGCGCAATGTCTGATCGCAAATCTATTCGTCGAGCACTGGTCAGTGTCTATGACAAAGATCGCTTGCTTGAAATCGGAAATGCACTCAGTGGCGCTGGCGTTGAAATACTTTCAACCGGTTCAACAGCAAAGACATTACAAGCTGCTGGAATAGCTGTAACTGAAGTAAGTGCTTACACAGGTTTCCCAGAGATTATGGGTGGTCGAGTCAAGACTTTGCACCCTCGCGTTCATTCAGGGATTTTGGCCGATCAAAATAATCCAGAACATGTAGCTGCGATTAAAGAATTAGATATCGAACCCTTTGATTTAGTAATTATCAATCTCTATCCCTTTGCAGCCACAATCGCCTCTGGAGCAGATTTTGCTGAATGCATCGAGCAGATAGATATTGGTGGGCCTTCTATGTTGCGTGGGGCTGCCAAAAACCATGGTTCTGTCGCTGTTATTTGTAAGACATCTCAATATGAGAAGTTGTTATCTGCAATTAAGGCAGGTGGATTCACACAATCAGAGCGCAAAGAGTTAGCGCTAGAAGTATTTAGAACTACCGCTGAATACGATTTAACGATTGCCAACTGGCTAGGACAAAACAATGAACTGCCTGAATGGTTTGGACGGATTTGGCATCGTGAGAATGTTTTGCGTTATGGAGAGAATCCTCATCAAAGCGCAGCAATTTACTCTGGTGGCCCAGTTGGAATCGTGAATGCAGTTCAACTGCATGGAAAAGAAATGTCTTTCAATAACTACACCGATGCCGAATCCGCATGGCGAGCTGTCTTAGATCATCGCGATCCAGCCGTTGCAATTATGAAGCATGCCAACCCATGCGGCATTGCGGTGTGTGCTTTGGGAGTCGCCGTTGCTTATCAGCATGCACACGAATGTGACCCAGTTTCAGCTTTTGGTGGGGTAGTTGCTGCTAATCGAAAAGTTGATCTCGCGATGGCAACACCACTTTCAGATGTTTTCACCGAAGTTTTAATTGCACCTGATTACGATGCCGATGCATTAGAACTATTGATGAAGAAGCCATCAATCAGAATTCTTAAATGTGCATTACCTTCAGTTGCTCCACTAGAGATGCGTCCAGTATCGGGCGGCATTCTTGTGCAGGAAACAGATTTAATTGATGCACCTGGTGATTCTCCAAGTAATTGGAAGCAAGTTAGTGGCACTCCAGTTGATGAACAAACAATGAAAGATCTTGAATTTGCATGGCGTAGTGTGAGAAGTGTAAAGAGCAATGCAATTTTGTTAGCAAAGATGACCGCCTCAGTTGGAATTGGAATGGGCCAAGTAAATCGCGTTGATTCTGCCAAGTTAGCTGTTGATCGTGCAGGTGAGCGAGTAAAAGGCTCTGTTGCTGCAAGTGATGCTTTCTTCCCATTTGCTGATGGGCTTGAGATATTGATTAATGCTGGAGTGGTTGCAATAGTGCAACCAGGAGGAAGTGTTCGTGATGAAGAGGTCATTGCAGCAGCGCAAAAGGCTGGTGTTGCGATGTTCTTCACAGGCGTACGCCATTTCTCTCACGCCTAAGAGGCTATTAGGATGAGCGCTATGAGCGCACAAATTCTGGATGGAAAAGCACTAGCTTCAAAAATCAAAGGCGAATTAGCTATTCGTGTGACTGAACTTAAATCACGCGGAATCACACCAGGACTTGGAACTGTTCTCGTGGGTGATGATCCAGGATCACATTCATATGTTGGTGGAAAACACCGTGACTGCCATGAAATTGGTATCAATTCAATTCGTGTGGACCTACCAGAGAATGCAAGTGAAGCCGATGTAATGGCAGCAATTAAAGATTTGAATTCATCTAAAGAATGCACTGGCTACATCGTGCAACTTCCACTGCCTAAGGGAATAAACACACAAAGAGTTCTAGAAGCAATTGATCCAGCAAAAGATGCTGATGGTTTACATCCCATGAACTTAGGTCGATTAGTTTCAGGTTATGACGCACCACTTCCTTGCACACCACATGGAATTGTTGAACTACTAACTCATTATGGAATTAGTACTAAAGGCGCAGAAGTTACTGTCATTGGTCGTGGATTAACTGTTGGTCGCCCACTTGGCTTGCTGCTTACTCGCAAACAAGAAAATGCAACTGTGACTCTTACACATACCGGTACAAAAGATTTAACAATGCACACAAAAAAGGCCGACATTATTGTTGCTGCTGTGGGACAAGCTCACTTCCTTAAAGCCGAGATGATTAAGCCCGGAGCAGTTGTCATTGATGTTGGTATTTCACGTACTGATAAAGGTTTACTGGGCGATGTTGATCCATCAGTAATGAATGTGGCTTCATGGGTAGCACCCATGCCTGGCGGTGTTGGGCCAATGACTCGAGCGATGTTAGTTAAGAATGTTGTTGATGCATGCGGATAAATGACCGGTTAATAACGTTAGCTAGCAATGTCGTAATCCTGATTGGGATTGCACTGGGCATCTTTGGAGCAGTGCGAGTTGCATCACTCTTTATTGCCGTGGGCACGGCCGGGATGGCAATTAAGGCCCGTCATCAACGTAAATTCGACTTTTATTTCCCACTTCTTATAGCAATAGCCCTTTTTGCACTGGCAATTGCACTTCCTCGCGGGCGGTAGAGTTGGGCGTATTGTCGAATGTAAGGAGTACGCCATGGGCGGAAAAGTCACAGTAGTTGGTGCAGGTTTTTACGGTTCAACAACTGCGCTTCGTTTAGCTGAATACAACATCTTCGACACCGTCGTTCTAACTGACATCCTTGAAGGTAAGCCTGAAGGTCTAGCCCTTGATATGAATCAATCGCGTTCAATCGAAGGTTTTGAGACAAAGATAATTGGCGCAACAACATCTCCTGAAGGTGCCGGCTATGAAGCAACGGCTAATTCAGATGTAGTAGTTATTACTGCAGGACTTCCACGCAAGCCTGGCATGAGCCGTATGGATCTCATCGGTGTTAACGCAGGAATCGTTCGCGGAGTTGCAGAAAATATTGCTAAGCATTCACCTAATGCAGTCATCATTGTGGTTTCAAACCCATTAGATGAAATGACTGCCCTTGCACAACTTGCAACTAACTTTCCAAAAAACCGTGTCATGGGTCAGGCAGGAATGCTTGATACTGCCCGCTTTACTAACTTTGTTGCAGAAAAGCTTGGTGTGAAAGTTGGCTCAGTTAAGACTCTGACCCTTGGTTCACATGGAGACACTATGGTTCCAGTTCCAAGTCGTTGCACAGTAGATGGTAAGTCTCTTAGTGATTTGCTTTCACAGGTTGAAATCGATGAATTAGTTGATCGCACACGCAATGGTGGCGCTGAAGTAGTTGCACTCCTTAAGACTGGTTCTGCTTACTACGCACCATCTGCAGCTGCTGCCAGAATGGCAAAAGCTGTCATCGAAGATTCAGGCGCCGTAATGCCAGTCTGTGCATGGGTAGATGGGGAATATGGAATCTCAGGTGTCTATCTAGGTGTTGAAGCCGAGATTGGCCGCAGTGGAATTAAGAAAGTTGTTGAAAGCAAGTTGACGGACTCTGAAGTTCAAGCCCTCAAGGCAGCAGCTGAAGCAGTTCGTGCAAAGCAAGCAGACGTACAAACACTCTAAAGGAGCGCGTTACATGGCCAAGATCAAAGTTGAAGGAACCGTTGTTGAACTAGATGGCGACGAGATGACTCGCATCATCTGGCAGTTCATCAAAGACAAGCTGATCCATCCCTACCTGGACATCGACCTCGAATATTACGACCTCTCGGTCCAGAAGCGCGACGAGACCAACGACCAGATCACCATCGACAGCGCCGAGGCGATCAAGACATACGGCGTCGGCGTCAAATGCGCGACCATCACCCCCGACGAGCAGCGGGTCGAGCCCGGCCTGCAATACGGGCGACACGATCGAACCGACCGCGATACCGATGACGACATAGATCAAGGCGTCGCGGCTGAGCGTGATCGAACTGACGCCGGACTCCGGTTCGAACGGCGCATCTTCGTCGGCGGCCGCTTCGAGCGGGCGACGCGAAGCCTTAGCGGAATGGTGCGTATTGAAATCAGCGCCGGCCTTCTCGTCATCGAGGCGCAGGTACTTCGCGTAGACCTTCACGAAGCCGCGCTTGTAGACGTCGGCGAGCGGGATGGACTCGAACTGGTTGGCCTCCATCGACTGGAGGTAATCGGTGCGGATCTTGGTGAACTCCGCGGCTTCGCGGAGGGTCACGCCCAGTCGCTGACGGGCTTCTTGGAGGCGTTCGCCGAGGGTTTGCATGGGCCGACTTTCGCCCGCGGGCGGGAAATAGGCAAGCCTCTCGTGGCCGGCCAGATCAGGCGAGGAGGCTCCAGAGCCAGAACCAAGGCGTCGCGACCACGCCGACCGCCGTACTCATGAACGCCCGGAAGAAAGGCAGGTTGACCGCGACGAGCAGGATGATGAACCCCCAGCGGGCGAGCATCAGGAAGGTCTCCTCGGAATAGAGGCCGAGCCGGACGGCGATGCGCGAGCCGTCGAGCGGCGGGATGGGGATGAGATTGAAGACCACCAGGCCGGCGTTGAGGAAGATCCCCATCTTCAGGAAGTCGATGATCACCTCCTGGGAGCGGGGGTCGAAGTCTCCCAGGCCGCCGATGACGGCGAAGACGAAGCAGAGCACGAGGTTCATCGCCGGGCCGGCCAGGGTGATGTAGATATCGTCCATCCGGCGGGTCTTCGGATTGGGCAGGGAGATCTGCACCGGCTTGCCCCAGCCGATGAGGCCGAAGCCCGGGCTGAGGAAGATCATGACCGCCGGGAGGATGATCGTCCCGATCGTATCGGTATGGGCGAAGGGATTGAGCGTCACGCGGCCCTGCAGGCGCGGGAGCGGGTCGCCCCGGAGGTCCGCCATCCAGGCATGGCCGAACTCATGGAGCCCGATCGAGATGATCAGGAGGATGAGCTGGAGGGCGCCCCAGCGGAAGTGCTCGAGGTCCATCTCAGTTACCGCAGCCTCCGCGGGGCTGGCCGCACCCGCAGCTGTTCGTGTGGACGTGGTCGGACTTCAGGCCCTTGACCGCGACGATCGGGAGCTGCTTCGCGAGCTTGTCCGAACCGCAATGCGGGCAGGCCGGGGTCTCGCGGGAGCTCCGGACGAGGAGCTCGCTCGTCTTGCCGCAATCGGCGCAGGTGTAATCGAAGATCGGCATGGCGGACGTCGATGAGCAAACGCCGGGGCGGAAGTTAGCCAATCCGAAAGCACCGCCGCACTCGCTCCTTGAGCAATCCCTGCGGGCGGATAGACCTGCAGCCATGTCGTACGCCGCCCGCACCCGACTCGCCCAGCAGAGAGGCCTCAGCCTGTCCGCGGCGCGCACGCTCGGGCGGCTCGCCACCCCGCAGGCCATCCAGGACTTCCTCGTCGATTTCCCGCAGAACTTCGAACCCGAGGGCGACACCGCCCGCTCGGTGGAGCAGACCCTGAAGCATCACCGGGCCCATTGCATCGAGGGCGCCATGGTGGCCGCCTTCGCGCTGTGGTTGCAGGGCCACCCTCCCCTGCTCCTGGACTTCAGCGCCCACCAGGACATGGACCACGTCATCGCGCCCTTCCGCGTGAACGGCAAGTGGGGCGCCATCTCCAAGACCAATTACGTCTGCCTGCGCTGGCGCGACCCCGTGTACCGCAGCGTACGCGAGCTCGCGATGTCCTACTTCCACGAATACGCCAAGGGTCCGCGCAAGACCCTGCGGAGCTATTCCAAGCCGTATGACCTCAGCCGCCTGCCGCCGGAGAAGTGGGTCAATAATCCGAAGGACTGCTGGGAGATCGCCGACCTCATCACCGCCGCGCCGCATTACGAGATCGTCACCGCCGCCGAGGCCAAGCGCCTGCGGCACCGCGACGACGTCGAAGTGCGCTCCGACAAGGTGACCGCGTTCCCGATCCCGAAGTGGAAGCGTCAGCGGCTCTGAGCCTCAGCGCCGTCCGTCGTACCAGATATCGCAATTCTCGGGCCGCTTCGCCGCGCGCCCGGCGGTGAAGAGCATGCGGAAGAAGAATCGGGCCGCTTCCGTGACCGTGTAGAGCTTCAGCTTGCGCGATGATGTGCCTGTCTCTTATACACATCTCCGAGCCCACG
>ENA-OSIY01001829-OSIY01001829.1-marine-metagenome-genome-assembly--contig:-NODE-1829-length-11244-cov-4.909913_pt1 | contig 11244 bp, 13 predicted proteins | sample MGYA00237884_ERZ534233 | MGnify/ENA primary metagenome ERZ534233 (study PRJEB26412, sample SAMN06343840) | marine metagenome | isolation source: estuarine water | place: USA: Columbia River Estuary... | reverse complement strand
AGATAATGTAAGTGACAGTGATATTTAAAGTTATTTCATTATTTAATATTCGTTGTAAATTTTTTGTTGATTTACTGAAATATTTACTAAATAATTTATATGATGTTTTTAATGAATATAAAAGAGTTTTAATCATCGTAAATAAGTTAAAAACTACTTATAAATTATCCTTTTGTTTTATTAATGTCAGCTCTCATTTTCTTTAACTCACTCGATTGGATATTCTCTAATAATTGCAGTTCAGATTTACTAGGAATAAGTCCTGTGAGTTTCCTATAAACAGCTGTAATACCTTTTTTATTATCCGATGCAGTAGCTATTTGTTCTCCCATTATTTTTTCCGCCTCAACAAAAGTCGGATCATTTAATGTTACCAATGCTTGAAGTGGAGTATTCGTTCTTTGCCTTCTAGCTATACAATAACTTCTTGAAGGGGCATCAAAAGTAGAAAGGGTTGGATTAGGTACAGAGCGTTTAATGATTACATATAAACTTCTTCGGTATACTGCATCTCCAGAATCAGCCTTATAACTAGTATTATTAATTTCCCATAAACCATCTGGTTGGTAGGGCTTCACACTTTTTCCGCCTATTTTATTATTTAATAATCCAATTTCCTCTCGTAGTGACCTGTTGTCCTCATCTAATCTTTTAGCCAATAAAGATAAATTGTTTATTATTTCACTTGGATCTTTGGCTACTGTCACATCGGATCCATCTGTTAAAAATACATTATTGAATTTATTTTCTTCTAAATAGTTTCTATAGCAAAAAAATCTCCAATCGTTATTAGAGTAATCTGATGGGAATACTTTAATAAATTTAATTTTATCAGTAGTGTATCTTTCTAAAAATTCATCAGATAAATTATCGTAAAAAATACGACCCTCAAGATAAAGCTCATTAACTGAGTTATACCAAGACTCAATATATTTAAAATCATTTTGTGCGACGCGACCATCTACTTGACGACCAATTACCCAACGATCATTAGGATCATTAGGATGCTTCTTGAGAGAGAAGTAAGAAGTGAAAATAACTGAACTCACAACCTATTTTAACTTGCAAATCAACTTCTTCAACACAAATTTTCAAATCAAAAATCATCAAGACTCTCTTGAATATCTCTTAGCTCTGGAAGATGAACAAATAGCTCTTCTTGATCTACGAAAGTATCATCTAGCCATTCATCTTCATCTTCATCAATATCATCATAATCCTCAGAGGCTAAAGAGGATACTGGTTTACTGCTCCAAAATTTACAACTCCAATAGTTAGCCTTCCATTTTGGACCAACATTAGTATCGCATTGATGTCTTGCTCTATAACTTTTACGTCGAGCGGGATCATCTCGTTTGATTTCCATATTAGGATCGCCGAACTTTACAACGACAATATTTCCTTTGTCATTTTTAACATAAACTCCAAATTTTTTATTAGATCCACTAGGAAGTCTAAATGGTTTATTGAGAGTTTTCTTTTCGGCTTCAGAATAATCAATATCTGATAAATCAATATTTGCTTCGTCAAATAAATCTACTCCAGCTTTGATTAAATCAATCCTAGCGAGATCAAAATCAATAGAGTCAAACTTCCAGAAACAATCTTCTGGTTTTTCTTCATAGTAAACTTCACTTCCAGATGCAACATCTTGATCAGCAGATCTGTAGGAGTCTTTAACTTTTTCCCCACGAAGCATTTTTAAAAACATATTAACTCTAGCCATTGCCCAGCTACTTCTACTCTGACCTGGACGATGAGAGAAAGAAAATGCTCCAAGACCTCTTCTATAGATTTTCTTCAGTTGAGATAAGGAAACTTTCTTATCATGATTTTCATTATGAGATCTTACTTTTTCCTGTAAAGAATTTATGATTTTTTCAGCAAATTCAATTTTCCCACCATCTTCTCCAGCTGATCCTTTAGGATTTTTAGACGATCCTTTTTTACGTTCATCTGGAAGAGATGGAGTTTGCGCTGCACTTTTTGGTCCAGATCTTTTTGCTGATTCTGAAGTGTCAAAGAGTTGTTTAATTCTATCTGAAAAATCTATTTCCATAAATATTAATACACTTTTTTTTAAATAATTTAACTGGAATTATGCTTGGCATGATTCGCAGTTGAGAATAGAACGGGCTAATTCCTGTGCTGGATTAGCACTCTTTTGATAATACAAACCTTTGATTCCTTGTTCCCACGCGAAAATCATAAGTTGATTAACTTCTTTAGCAGATGCTGAAGGAGGAATCATAATGTTTAAACTTTGACCTTGGTCAATGTATTTTTGACGCTGAGCAGCTTGAATGATAATTTCTTTTTGAGAGATTTCTCCAAAGGTTTTGAAAGTGGCTTTTTCATTTTCAGATAAGAAATCTAAATGAGCAACAGATCCGCCCCTAATTAAAATAGATTTCCAAACTTCTGCGGAGTTTTGATTTTTTTCAATTAGCAATTTTTCCAAATATGGATTTTGATATGAGAAGTCTCCCTTAGCTAGTCCTTTAACAAAGTAGTTTCCATTTAATGGTTCAATACCCTGAGACACTTGACCAAGAATGAAACTAGAGCTTACTGTTGGAGCAACAGCGATTGTAGTCACGTTGCGACGACCATAGCCTTCAAGTAACGCTGGTTCGCCATAGATCTCAGCTAATTGCTCAGTAGCCGCATCAGCACGATTTCTGATTGTTTTCCAAATTTGATTATTTAAAATTTTAGCTTCCATTGATTCAAAAGGAATCATTTTAGATTGAAGCAGCGAGTGCCACCCAAGAACTCCAATGCCAAGCGCTCTTTGATTGATTGCAAAGTTGCGGGCATGACTCATGAATGCCATGTTTTCAGTTTTATTAATAAACTCTGTCATGACAGCATCCAAGAAAAACACCATTGTTTCAACAGCGTCGGTATCTTTCCACTCTTCCCACTTATCAAGATTCAGAGATGATAAATTACAAACAAAAGATTCTGTTGGAGAATCAGCAAGCATAATTTCATTGCAGAGATTTGAATGACTGATTTTTAAATTTTTATCTTTATAAACTTGAGGAGCTTGATCATTAGCATTGTCGGAGAAAAAGATGTATGGATATCCGCTTTCAAATCTTTTTTGAATCACAAGACCCCAGATTCTTCTATTCTCTTTATTGCCATCAATCATATCCTGCATCCATTGATTAGAGACGCAAACTCCAATTGAGAGTTCTTGAATGTCATTTCCTTCAGATTTAATCTTTAAGAACTCTTCAATATCACCATGGTCGATTGGAAGATAAGTTGCGCAAGCTCCTCTTCTAGTGTTTCCCTGAGAAACAACAGTCATCATCTTATCATAGAGTTCCATGAAATGAACCGAACCTGTTGATTCTCCACCAGATGAAATTTTAGATCCTCTAGGACGAACATTGCCAAAGAATGCGCTAGTACCTCCTCCAGACTTTGTCATCATGCTGATTTCAGCAAGTTTGTGACCAGTAATAGACTCTATAGAATCTTCTAGATAAGTTCCAAAACAAGAAATTGGAAGACCTCTTTTTCTGCCGAGATTAGACCAATTAGGAGATGATAGCGAATAAAATCCACGCTCAACATAGTCAGCGAACTTCTCAGCAAAGCTTTTGCATTTGAGGTAAGCATTAACTTTAGCAATGCAGTCTCCGCTTACAGACAAAAGACTTTCTGCTGTTTGCGCAATATCAGATATTCTTTGCTCAGCAGTTTCGCCGTCCATCAAGTAACCGCTGCTTAAAAATTTGCGAGAATCTGCATTGAGCCAGTAAATATTTTTTTCCATGTTAGTTATAATGTCTTATTAATAAATCTCTAGTTTTTTAGAACAAATCGTTTTCATCGAAACTCTTATTGTCTTTAGAATACTCTACTGGAGTACTATAGAAGAAATCAGATGCTGTGTTTCCATATAAACTCTCGTCAAACCATTTTGTTTTAGAAATAAGCTCTTCATCAATTGAGAAAGCTTTCTTAAATCCAATCAAACCAAATGATTCATTGATTCTATTTTTCACAAATTCTTTAAGAATTGGAGCGGAAAGTAAATCTTCTTCAGCTCCATTAACAATCCAATCAATAATTTTAGACTCTGCAATCAGAGCTTCTTGAGCTTCGTGTAGAATTCTCTCCTCAAGCTCAGCATCAAATAACTCTGGAAACTCTTTTCTGATATCATTGATGATCTGGATTCCAATGAGACCATGAATCATCTCCTCGTTTTTAGTATATCTAACCTGCTGATTAGTATCTTTTAGTAAGTTATTTTTACCGAACCAGTTAATAACATAAAACTGGCTAAACAGAGAAGCGTTTTCAACAAAGAGAGTGAATAGTATGATGCTATAAAGAAACTGCTTTTTAGAATCTTTGTAGAAACGATGAGTATACTTTTTCAAATACTTCACTCTTCCTTGAATCCAATCAAGCTTGAGATTTTCTTCAAACACATCATTCAAATCAAGTATTGTTAGCAGTGCTTCATAAGCATTATTATGAACAACTTCTGTATTTGCCATTACAAAACCAAGATCTTGAATGGCTGGATGCGGAAGATTATCTCCTAATTTTGCCCAAAATGTTTTAACAGCAACTTCAATTTGCCCAATTGCAGACAATGTACGGATGATGATTTCCCTGTCTCTCTCACTCAAGGAAACTTTAAAATCTTGAACGTCTGATTTAAAATTCCACCTTTTATGAGACCACGCATTGTTATGCATAGCATCAATAAATTGCTCTGTCCAGGGATAAAGGTTGGGTTTTCTAGATACTTGTTCGTCAAAAATACTCATGGCTAATATCTTACACCATAGTCTAGGAATCAAGAATAGCAAATGGAATTTTTCTTTAAATTTCGCCCTTGACATTTAAAAATTTTATCTACATAATACTGAGCGAAGCGAAGTATTACCGAGCGAAGCGAGGTTGCGGTTGAATTTGCAGATGCTCTGAATAATTAATTTGCGAAGCAAATTAATTAAAGATTTTTGAAAAAAATCTTTATTCATTGCATTTTGCAGTTGACATTTCCAAAACACGTATATATAATACTGAGCGAAGCGAAGTATTATACGAGCGAAGCGAGTTTGTATTGTACGAGAAACGCTCTCCAACTACGTAGAGAAGTATTTTACTTTATGTATAAATTTTATTTGACAGCATATATTTCTGTGCTTAATTATGTTAATGGACGAATCACAACAAGAATATTTATGCTCTAGCGCTAACTGGGAAGTGTCAGTATCGGCAAAATCTGCTGAAGAAGCAGCATCACTAGCAGTTCAAAAAATAGTCGATGGTTCAAAAGTTGTAAACTTTCCAATTGGAGCTATGATTGTTGTTATACCAATTGTAAAAGATCTGGAAAATTTACATATGATTTATGCTCCTAAAATCTTGGCAGACGTTGGTCTTCATGAATTCTCATCAGATTTAATCAAATTTATAAATGAATAAACTTAAAGTCAATAACATTTCTTTGATTAGCCCTCCATCTAATGGAGATGTTGGCTATGATATTTTCGCAAATTCAGAGCCAAATATTGTTGGTGAATACACTGAATCACTAGGCTATACTCACATTGATTACATTGAGTATGACTCTGGATTGATTATTGATCCTGGATCTGATTATCACACTTTGCTTTTTCCCAGATCTTCAATTTCAACTAAAAATCTTGCTCTCTGCAATAGTGTTGGAGTTATTGATTCTAGCTATAGAGGAACTATTAAAGTAAGGTTCAAATACATTCCTTCCCCAGAAGATGTTAATAATATTGGACGATTCGTTGCTAGACACGCTATCGATGTTAATTCTCAGTATATTTATAAAAAAGGCGATAAAATCGCACAATTAGTTTTTCAGAAATCAAATTTCGTTGAGCTTGAACAGTGTGATTCTTTTGAACCAACACAAAGAGGAGAGGGGGGCTTTGGTAGCACAGGAGTATGAACGATAGAATTATTGGAATTTGTGGACCAGCTAGAAGTGGCAAAGATACTCTAGCTGATAGCTTCATCGAAATTTTTAAAGAGTATAAAGTTAAAACTCAAAAATTATCTTTTGCTAAAGAATTGAAGTATGAATGTAAAAGTTTTGTTAAAAAAACTTTAGGCATTGACATTTTTACAGAAGTTACAGAAGAAAAAGATATTATTCGGCCACTATTAGTAACATGGGGAACTCATGTAAGGCGCAAATTAAATGATAACGTTTGGATTGATGCTCTTGAAAAAAGAATGCATTCTAATAAAATAGTAATCATTAGCGATGTTAGATTTGAGAATGAATTTAATTGGGTAAAAAAACAAGGAGGAAAAATTATATTTGTTAATAGAACTCTTCCAGATGGAAGTTTAGTTCCAAACGCAAATGAAGAGGAGGAGAAAAATAATTCTTTCTTACAGCAAAATGCTGATTCGGCTTTCACATGGGATACTATGAATGATGAAAGATGGATTCAAGCTATTGCTCATACAATTTTAACAGGGATCGTTCCTAAAGATTGGATTAACCGTGGACTCTGATTTATCTCTCATCAATAAAATTAAAGAGAATCGCGATGATGAAAGTTTAAAAGAACTCATCAATCGCCACTCTGGGATTTATTTAGAAATGGTTAATCGTGTTATTCCAGACTATTCTGGCATTGTTAATAAGCATGATGTTTTGCTGGAAAAAGATTTTACAATCTATTGTGCTGCTTTAAAATATGAGCCAGATAGAAATACAAAATTCTCAACTCACTTAGCTAACGAAACAAGATGGAAATGCTTGAATCTTTATAATAAAAATAAAAAGATGATGGAAGAGCCTCTTGATAAAATCATCGTCGAACCTTTTTGCGAAGACTTTACAAAGTCTATTCACAAACAAGAACTTATTCAAAGCATTCTTGATTATGCAAAAAAATATCCTGATGCTAGAGTAAGAAAAATGATTGACATGAGATACGACTCGATGTATAATAAAGTCGTTCCTTGGAAATTAATTGCTAAAGAACTTGGAATGAGCATTCAAGGCTGCATAGACATTCACAATAAATTCATTATTAAAGCCAAAAAAGAACTAAATTATGTATAACAAAATCATCGGAATTGGACACGTAGTAAAAGATCCAGAATCGCGAACAACCTCTACTGGCAAGCAAGTTTGCACGTTGAGAGTTTGCATTTCTGACTCTCAAGCAAAAAATAAATGTTTTATTGATTGCGAGTGCTGGGACAAGCTCGCTGAAATTTGCGTTAAATTCGTAAAGAAAGGAAAAGAAATTATGATTGAAGGCGAACTTAACATGTCATCTTGGACTGGAAAAGATGGCTCTACTCAAACAAAGCCATATATTCGCGCAGATAAAGTTAAGTTCTTGAATTCAGCCCCAAAACCAGATGTATCTGGAGCGGATAAAGATGAACCTGCATATCAAGACAGCAACGCTAAAAAATTAACCACAAAACCAAAACAATCTAGCCAAGATGAATCTGAAGATGTCGATGGCGGCTGGAACATTCCATTCTAATGAAACTCCTAGTACAAGCAGCCCTTAATAATTTAAGTTTTGGAAACGTTAGTGTCAACATTCTTAAAGAATTTTTTAATAAAAATATTGAAATCGGCTTGTTTCCTTTTGGGAATATTGATTTGTCAGTTTTCAATTTATCTAACGAATTTAAAGATTTTCTTCAAAAGTCTATCAATCAAAGATTTGATGCCTTAAAAAAAGATGTTCCAGCATTTAAGCTGTGGCATTTAAATAGTTCTGATGATCGCAAAAATCCAAATCAAAATCTTTTAACATTCTACGAGTGTAGTGAGCCTACAAAAACAGAAGTAGCCATTGCTCAAGCTCAAGACAAAATCTTTTTTAGCTCAACTTATGCGCAAAATAAATTCATTGATCTTGGATGTGAAAATACTAGTTTTGTGCCTATGGGTTTCGATCCTGATCTTCACATCACAAATAAAAAGTATTTAGATGTAGTGCATTTCGGTTTGATGGGCAAATTTGAGCATCGAAAACATACTCAAAAAATCATTAAAACTTGGCTTAATAAGTATGGCAATAACAACGATTACCAGCTTTCTTGCTGCGTTACTAATCCATTCTTTAAGCCAGAGCAAATGCAAGCTATCATTAGCAATTTGTTAGATGGAAAGAGATATACTAATATTAACTTTCTTCCCTACTTACAAACAAATCAAGAAGTGAATGAATTTTTAAATGCTATTGATATTGATTTGACTGGCTTGAGTGGCGGCGAGGGTTGGAATTTGCCAGCATTTAATGCTACATGCTTGGGCAAATGGTCAATTGTTTTGAATGAAACCTCTCATAAAGACTGGGCAACATCTGAGAATTCCATCTTAGTTGAATCAGATGGAAAAATCCCAGCGCACGATGGAGTTTTCTTCTTGAAAGGGCACGAATTTAATCAAGGTGAATTTTACTCTTGGAGCGAAGAAGCTGTAGTTGCCGCTATGGACTCTGCTGTTAAAAAGTACAAAGTCTCCAATGTTTCTGGAATTGAAATGAGCAAAAAATTCTCGTATAAAAATACAGCTGAAATTATTTTAGATAAAGTTTTTTCTTGACTTTTAATTAAAAATATATTAATATAATTATATGATAGACAATAAAACTGCACAGTACTTTAATAGCCTTCTATATCCAGAGAGCAATTATTGCTTTCATGAAGGAGTTAAGATCACTACTCTTGAAGATCGCTATGAAGCATCAATGATTATGCCTGGCTCTGAAAAAGCAGAGGTTAATGTCACCGCCTCTAGTAGTCTTCTTGAAATAAAAAGCTCGAATATCGATTATCCTTATGGATATCAAATCAAGCTTTCTAAACTAGTTGACATTGAAAAAATTTCATCCTCTCTTAAAAACGGAGTCTTAAAAATTACAATGCCTAAACAAAAAACTCAAACTTCTGATAAGTTTAAAGTTCCAATCTCATAGTTAAGCTAATAAATAAACAAATAATAAAACAGGTAGTGAAAACTACCTGTTTTTTTATTATATAGTATGCCCCTTTACATTTACCTCAATGAATCAACAAATGAATACCGCGAAATCCTTCAAGGAATGAATGACCCTCACGAATATTTTGGAGAAGAGGATGAACTCAATGAGCCTTGGCAGCGCGTTTTTACTATTCCTAATGCATCTATTGATACGCAGATCGATCCGTTTAACTCTAATCAATTTGTAGACCGTACAGGCTCTAAGAAGGGTTCCTATGGAGATATGCTCGACTATAGCTCAGAGATGAGCCAACGTCGCGCAGATCAAGCTGGAGGAGTTGATCCTGTTAAAGAAAAGTACTTTAAAGAGTATTCAAAAAAGAGAAAAGGAGCTAAACACTTTGAACAAATGAAAACATTTGAGAGCAAAGGAATTGAAGTCAAGTATTAAAAAGAAGATAAGAACACCCTCCCCCATCCATTTCCACCAGTTCCAGTGCAGATATAAAGTGCAGATCCACTAACAGCCATTTCTCCAAATTTCCCAGTTTGACTAGATATTCCACTAAAACGCGGAAGACTAAAATAAGTTCCACTAGCAAAATCTAATGTGCAAGCGTATGGACCTCTGGAGGAGTGTGTTCTATCTTGACCGTCAGCTATTACTGTAGATCCAATATGAGATATTGGAATTCTAGAATTTCTTCCCCCTAAGATGCTCGAATATTCTCCACTCGCAGCATTAGCTCTACCCCCTCCAATAAATGAATAATTTGTACTAACTATATTTTGTAATCCACCTCCAATAAATGAATAATCCCCACTAGAAGTATTAGTTGCGCCTCCCGCTATAATACTACTATTTCCATATATAATTTTATTTAATTGTCCTCCACCAATAGTTGAATAATCGCTATTTCCACTAATTCTATTGCTTTGTCCAGCATTAATATTAGAATATGTGCTATAAATTTGATTATCATGCCCACCTCCAATCAATGAATGATTACCGCTAATTATATTCTCTCTTCCTCCATTAATATTTGAATTTGGAGTATAAATTTTATTATCTAATCCTCCACCAATAACTGAATAACCACTAATTCCACTGATTGCGTTTCCATGCCCTCCATCAACATTTGAATATAAAGTATAAATTTGATTTGATCTTCCAGCATTAATTGATGAATAATTTCCACTTAGCACATTATCTTCTCCCCCATTAATATTCGAGTATGGAGTATAAATTAAATTATTATTTCCGCCAAGAATTGATGAGTGGTTGGTTCTAATTTTATTAGATTGTCCACCTCCAATAAATGAGTAGTCTCCGCTAGTAATTCCACTAACTCCTCCAACTATACTAGCGTATAATCCTCTATTTAAATTAAGATATCCTCCACCAATAAAACCATAATCTTTTATATTATAGTTGGTATGACCACCACCAATAAAAGAATATTCTCCACTTGCTCTTTGAGTATATCCACAAACAATTGTTGAATATGCATTATATACAATATTAGTAAAACCACCTCCAATAAATGATGTTGATCCACTTATTGTATTAAATGCTCCAGCTGCAATGTATGATGTTGAGTTATTTACAAAATTAGAAAGAGCTGTATTTTTAATTTGACTAGTAAATGTTTTAACTCCATCAAAAGTTTGAATTCCAGATGCAACCGCCACAACAAATGTATCAACTGCTATTCCATCTGCTGAAATTTTAATTCCATAGCCAGTTCCAGCATGTAATGTAACATCACCAGTTAATTGTCCACCTCCAACTAGTCCACTTCCAGCAGTTATAAGTCTACTCGCACGAACAGCATGATCAACTGCTGTTGCTTGAGTATTTAATATAATTGCACTTGCAAATGTTTTAGACCCAGTAATAATTTGATTCCCACTTTTAGCAACAACTCCCCCAGCTTCCCAATCAACTGCCCCATTATTTCCAAGAGTAATTAAATTATTTCCACTTTGATTTAAAACGTATGGATATGTTAAGCTTACTTGTGTTGGTCCTAAATTCATAATAATTTTTACACTCTTATTCTAAAGATTGCCAATTAACATTAATGCTTTGCCATAAATTAGATATTGCACTCCAAAACGTTGGCGGTTTTGTTGCTCTATCAATACAAAATCCAGTAGAATCGTTAATTTCTACTGAAAATTCCGCTGTAAAATTTAAAATATCATTAACTGACATTGAGTAATTAAAATTATCAAGTTTAGCATTTGTTATATTATAAAAT
>ENA-OSIY01001828-OSIY01001828.1-marine-metagenome-genome-assembly--contig:-NODE-1828-length-11244-cov-4.996060_pt1 | contig 11244 bp, 18 predicted proteins | sample MGYA00237884_ERZ534233 | MGnify/ENA primary metagenome ERZ534233 (study PRJEB26412, sample SAMN06343840) | marine metagenome | isolation source: estuarine water | place: USA: Columbia River Estuary... | reverse complement strand
AATTAGAGGAAATATAAAAATAATAGAATGTGTGAAATTATGAAATATTTAAAATTATTTGAAGATTATATAAAAAATACTGTATTTTTCATGGATAGGTTTAAATCGGAAAAGATGCCTACAAATAAAAAATCATGGGAGGAATTTATTCACTTTTTAAAAACACCTATATTATGGGGTGATAGAGTAGATGATGTTTGGGATGATTATTACGTTTTTTTTGATTATTTAGAGTCGGAACTTATAATAAGAGATTGTAATTTACAAGAATGTATATTAGCATATTTAGAAGAAAAAGAATTAACCCCTGATAATATAGATGATATAATAGATTCTTGTCAAAGTGGTACGATAATGAATATATTTAATGTGATGAAATTGCCGTATAAAAAATTTAGTCATTGGGTAGCAGATAGAGAAAATTTACATTGGATACTCCATATAGAAAATTTATTCTATTATTATCATGAACTTTTATCGTGGGCTGAAAACAGTAATGACAAAACGGTTTATAGAAGTATAGATACTCCTATAGAAACTTCTTTTTATGATAATAATAAATATTATGGATTGGGATTATTTTGGAGTTATGATAAAAGAATGGCACAATCATATAATTCTAATCATCCAATAAACTATCATATTGAAATGAAAGCTGAAATAACCCCTGATAATATTGATTGGTCAGAAACAATATATAAATCTATATGGCAATTAGCAGAGGAAAGAGAAATATATCTTAATGAAGATAGCGTAGTAAATATAGTAGAAATTAGTGTAGATGGTAATTTATATCCATTACCAAATAAAACAAATTTTATGAAATTATGATATATTTAAAATTATTTGAAGATTTAATAATAAATGATGATAATATTAAAATAAACAAGATAATTCAAATTTAATTATTAATATTTGTTAAATAATATATAAAAAAAGAACCCGTTGAAAGATATGAGAGGATTTATTAAAACAACAATGAAAGAGTTTTTGAATGAAAACAACACAAAAATATTGAACAAATCGTTTAATTTAACATTAGATGATGTTGAATACATATATTCAGATTGGGATGTTGAAATGTTGGACTCAGATGAACAAGATGATTTAAAAAAAACTATTATTAATTTTATGAAAACAGGTTTTTCGGTGGATAGTAATGGTAAATTATTAGGTGTTGAAAACTTCCCAGAAACAATAAAATTATATAGATTAATACAAGTTGATAATCCCAATAATATTAATATTGATAATTTAGGAATACATTGGACACTAAATAAGAAAACTTTATATAATGATAATTTTCTTGGTCAAATAGGTATATCATTTGATAGTGACGAAGATTTATATATTATTGAGGGTATTTTTAATAAGAAACAGATTGATATAATATCAACAATTATTCATCAAATGTCATATGAAATAGAAAATGAAATAACAACATATAAAAATGAAAAACCAAGACAATATAAAATTTTCAAATATAAATAAAAATTTTGGTTTGGATTAGATAAAGTTTCTGTTATATATATTTGTTAAATAATTAAAACAAATAGAATATTTAATAATATTAAATTGTATTTTAACTAACATTGCTGAAGACGAAGGTTCAATATCAGCAGTTGTTCCAAATTCATCATTTCTTAGAATTTTATAAAATGTGTTTATTTAACTTTTTTTCTAATTATAGTTAAATCAGATGGGTCATCTACTATAGCAGAACCAACTCCAATTTTAATAGGTATTAAATAAATATTCAAATCTCTTAAACCAAGAACTGAACGAACTGAAAATTCTCCTACTATATATTCATTACCTTTAAACATTACGAGGTCACCTCTTTCTATTGTATCTTGTTTATTATTTTCCGAATCGTTATCATATTGCTCTTCATAATTTTCAAATAATTTTAAATATTTCATAATATTAAATTGTATTTTAACTATATATAAAAAATTAAACACGTTTTTTGGAAAGAGTATAAATAACATTTTTAGTATTAAATCTCTCTAATAATACACTCACTAATTAAACAGATAAAAACTTGAAACATTAAAATATAATTTTGGAATATTTATAGATAAAGAATAAAAATATATTCACATTAAATTAATATAGTTAAAAATTCCCTTAAAAATATTTAAGGGAATTTTTTTATAATATCATTTAGAACATCATTAGATGAACAGATGAACTATGTCGATGAGCATAGCTCATCTGTTCATCGACAAAGCTCATCTAAAAGCATTATTAGATATTTTTATTTAATATATAGTTATAAATAATATATTAAGTATGAATATTAAAGAATTAATTTTTAAATCCATAAATCATAAGGGAGAACCTTCTTCATCAAGGATTTTTGCATATACTATGCAATTAGTAATTCTATGCTGTGGATTAGTAGCAATTGGGATTGAATTGACCAATGCAGTAGTTGAATGGAAAAAAGGTAATGTATATACAATACCTTGGGAACATATTACTATAATGGGTATGTGGTTAGCACATCAATTAACATTGTTGGGAATTTATAAAGCAAATGAAACCAAGGTTCATAAATTACAAAATACAACAGATACAACAGAAACTGTAAATTCTTAAAAGAATGTATATCATAGAAAAATCCCTTAAAATATTTTAAGGGATTTTTTTTATTATATTTAACTAACTATTAGTATTAAATATTTATATTACAAACATAGGATATATTTTTTATAAATTATAATACATAGCACCTAAATTTTTAGTATCATCGTTTTCAATTTCATCTTCAGTAAATAAATATTTGAAACCATTTTTTAAATATAATTTTTCTAAACCTTTATTAGGATTTCTTTTTGAAAATCCCATTCCTTCATCAACTCGCAATGTTATTATCGTTGCACCTTTCTGTTTTGCAATTTTTTTAATATTATTAATAAGAAGAAAAAATTTGGTTTGAGTTCTGTGAAAAACATAATAAATTTTTTAATAAAGATTATGTACTAAAACAATTTATATAAATAAAATGAATAATACTATATTTAAAGTAAATTTATTTCGAGTATGTGAACATTGTAAAAAAGAAAATAAATATTAGTTTATTATAAGTTATTTTATTATATTGCGTACAAGTTATAAATTAAAAATATTATGGAAAGTAGAATTACTGAACAAGAAATACTTATCGCAGCTACTGAATATTCAGGTTTAAAGGCTGATAGAAATGATTACGATGAACAATATTATAACAAACAAGGTTGTGATAAATTTGATGCTTTTAAAGCAGGAATTGATTGGTTTAAAGAAGAAATAGAAAGAAAAAGACCTGAATCATTATAAAATATTTTATATTACCGACACAATTCCCTAATAATGATACAACACAATTCCCTAATAATGATACAAAATTATTTAAATCATACAGACAGAATGTTTAGAAGATATATTATTATGACATAAAAGTATAATATTTTAATAACTTCTAACGAATGATAATTGTTTATATTATAAAACATATCATTCGTTAGATAAGTTGTTTAAACATTGATAAAATATAAAATACTAAATTATAATTTTAAAGGTAGAATATATAAAGAACAACTATATGACACGAATACCAAATGAAGAAAAAGTAGAATTATTATTAAATTATAAAAAATTCAAAACCTTAGAAGATTGTTTATTTGCTATTAATGAAACAGATGATAGTTTTAATAGCCGAACTATATATGATAATAAAAAAGAGAAGGGTTATAAAAAGTTACAAGTAATTCAAAAAGCATTAGGATTAGGTTTAGGATTTCTATTAGATGGTGTATATGATGATATAAAAGATTGGCAATTAAATTGGAATGATAAATATCAACAGAAATATTTCCCATGTTTTGAAAATATGACTACTTATCATAGAGTAGTTGGTTGTAGTAGTTGCACTGATGTAATAAGAGAAAGTGTTGCATATTTTGCGACATATGATATAGCATTATATGCAGGTAAAACATTTAAAAAGATTTATAATGAATATTTAATACCAATAAATTAGTATATAATATTAGGAAATGTGATATAATATTCATATCTTTGCATAGTTATTATATGAACAAAACAGTATAATTGATTTAACTATTTAAATATCTTAATAATTATGTCAGAAAATAAATTATATAAAGTTTCATCTTCTCTTGAAACGAGTGGATATAAAACAAAAATAAAAGAATACGAAGTTAAAACTACACCTAAGTGTTATGTGTGTGATATAGAGAATCTTCGTATAAATAAAGATAGGATTATGAAGATAGATACTATAATGGTAGAAAATCATAGTTCTATACGCTATTTTATTTATTGTTTAAATGGGCAACAAGAAGAAGCTTTATCTATGTTAAAAAATCATATAACAGAGAAGCTTCTTGAATATAAAAGTGAAATTGATTTGAAATATCAACATTTGATGAATTATAACTAGATAATTATAACTATGGAAGAAATTAGTATCGGAGAATTAAATAGTTATAATATTGAATGGTTAGATATTGATGCTTTACCATCTATTATAAAAAGAGATACATTATTTGCTTATTTTAAGAGTGAAAGTGGAAGGTATTATAAGTGGGATGCATTTGATGCTTTATCTTCTTATGCTAGTCTATCACATTACATAATTATTGAAGAGAATATAATAGATGAACTTAGTTCATATTATTCAGAAGGTAGAATAGATAAGATAGCAAGATTTGTTTAATATGAGGGGATATTGGCACAAAGAATGAAGGTAGTAAAAGAATTAGATATATAAATTAAAAATAAATAAAATGTATAAAGCATTCTCTAATAAAAAGTATTATTTAGCATTTCATAAGTTTCCTAAAACTGCAAAGATAGCACCTTATAATTATGCATACTTAACAGGATATAGAAAATGGATATCAGATGATATGATTACTCACGCATTAGTTTTAGGAACTTTTAGAATAATGTTTGGTATTAAAACTCCTTACTCTTGTTGTGAAGGTTAGTATACGGTATTAAAAAAAGACCTTATAAATATTTATAAGGTCTTTTTTACATTTATTTTATTTGCTGTTATAGCATCGTTTTAATGTTTTATAACGGTTGGGTGTAAGAAAAACAAAAAGAATTTTATTGTGGATTTTTTAATTTGAATATTTATATATAAAGAAAATATTATTTTTAAAGAAATGCGAGAACAAATAGATAGAGTTAAGAATTGGAAAGAATTTTTGAATGAGGATGTTGATAATTTAACAACTTTGTATCATGGTAGCAAATTTTTGTTTAATAAATTTGATATGAGTAGAATAAATACTGGACAACGTTCACAAGATTTTGGTTATGGATTATATTTTACATCAAATAAAGATACTGCTAAATTTTATGCAAATGAACTTTCAAATATTAAAACACCAATTGAAAAATATAATGATATTATTAAGAATAATGAAAAGAACGAAATCCTATATCAATATTTGAGCGAAAATAGGATTATTTCAGCAAAACGAATATTGAATAAATTAATAGATAATATAGTTGGAAACATTAATGAGTGGGAAGAACTGTTAAAAGAATTAGATATTGTTCAAAGATATGGTTATTTATATACTGTTACTATTAATGGTGGCAACTTTATAAATAAAGATGAATATGTGGTAATGAAACACAGATTAAACATTAGTGATAAAGAAATGAATAATGTTTTATTAAAACAAGGTTATAATGGTATTAAATATAAAATAAATTCATTTGGTTTAGATAAAAGTAGTAGTTTTGAAAAAGAATATAATGTTGTGATAATTGATGATAAAATAATTAATATTATTAATACTGAAAAGGTTGAATTTGAAGGTGTTTTAAAATTAAATTATATTTAGTATGTTGGGAAAATTATTTTATTTTTCAGCACGATACTCTAAACTAAGACATGGTAAATTGGGATTAAAATGCCTTACTCTTGTTGTGAAAGTTAGTATTATAATAGATTTTTTACAAATGAATTAGTTTGTTTTGGTATTGTAATGGAAGAAGCAAAAATATTTTTAATTAAAAACAGTTATGATGATATTGTAATAGATGGTGATAATAATTCTAAAATATATATAGTATTTGAATCTAATCAAATAAAATTAGCTGATGGTAAAAATACAACATTTGATTCTAAAAATCCTGATATAAGAAAGTAAAATTTTATATAGTAAAAAAATATCATGTTTTATTTGTTTATTTAAAATCTTTTTACTATATTTGTATTGTAAATTTAAACAACCACTTATATGACTACTACGACTTCAGCTTCAGCATTAGGTTTTTCAAAAGAAAGATTAGCAGAATTAGAGAAAGAATCAAAAACTTTCATTAAGAATTTACAAAAAAAGAAAGCTTTGATAGAAGAACATCATAACATTTTATTACCCATTCTTACTAAGTTTGGTGTAAAAAATGAGTGGGATATCCCATCAGAATATTGGACTTCTATGGAATGGCAAACAAGTCGTTTAAGACAGTTATCTAATAAAAATAGTGGAAAGATTCATAGAATAAATAGAGTAACAGGAAAATTAAAATATTCTTTTTGGGCAATTTATCCAAAAGGTACAAAAGAGTATTATGACATTTATCCGCAATCAACTTCTAAGAACTAAATATAAAAAAAGAGCCTTATAAATCTATAAGGCTCTTTTTCTTTTATATTATTTCTACTCATTGAATTGATTACTGTATTCATCTTTCAACGATTGAATTTTTTCATAATATGAAGCAGAGATAGGTTGGATTAAATATAAATATATTAAATCTTTAAATTTTCTATCAATATATTCAATATCATCAAAACTATCTGTTATATTAATTTTATCAGATAATTTTATATCTTCAAATCCGATATATTTTTTAATGTAATCTCTATCTAATGTATAATAATATTTGAAAATATCATCTTCTGAAAAAATTACACTATCTAAATATTCTCTTATTTTAATAATATAATCATATATTACTTTTAATATTTCTTCTGAATCATAACCATGGTTATAATATTTACCATCAATTTCAATATAATTATCAAATTTATAACTTAGACCATCATGATATTCATTCATCATATTACTTACTAAAAATTTCTTTAAATCTTTTTTATAATCATTTAATGTTTTTTTATTTATAAATTGTTTTTTCTTTATATATTCTTTAATAGTTTGAACATTATATTTTTTAAATTCTTTTACAAGTAATAACAATAAAAATTTAGAATTTTTATCAGATTTTTTTCTAATATTACCTATATCATTATTAATAGTTGTAATACCATCATCAAAGTAAAAAGAGTTTTTTTTAAAACACGTATCTGTTCTTTCTTTTAAAACTTTGTCTAATTTTTTAATTTTATCATCATCATTTAGATAATTTTTTATTATATTATAATTATCCAAATCATTATATGCTAACGCTGATGCTATTTCATATTCAAAATAATCACTATTATATTTTTCATCAGTATCAGATTCATCTTCCGTGTTAATTTCTATATCATTACTAATTGGTTTTACTTGATTTAACCAATTTTCTCTTGTGTCATACATATACAATTTTATATGATTGTTATCACAAATATCAATAATTTGTTTTAATTTTTTATTAAGTCTATTAATGCTTTCAGGAGTTAGGTATCTTGTATCATTAAATATATGTATTTCATTAATATAATTAATAGCATTTGGTATAGTTGCTTTATCAGAAACTATTCTATCTTCTTGTTCTGTTGATTGTAACGCATTACTATAATCATTATCAGTATTATAATCTTTTCTATCTTTTGACCATGCCCAATAATCAACAGGTGTTATTTTATTGTTATTTTTAAGTTTTCTTCCATCTAAAACAATTTTAACATCACCTTTTTTAAATCCTGTACTCCTACTTCTTGTTGTTGATAAATAGAAAAACTTTTTCTTATTAATATTATAATCAGAACTAGAACCTATTGCGGATGTTAAACTAAACTCATTTTCTATTAAAATATTTAATAAACTATCAGTATATGTAAAATGATATAAAATATCACTTGCTCCTTCAAATATTTTTTGTTCATTTAAAAAATCAAACAAAGTTGTTGCTATAAACATAAATAGTATTAAATATTTTATTTATATATAAAAATTATATAATGTTAATTAGGTTGTATAAAATATTTTATAATAGTAGAAAATTTAACTCGTAGATATTTATATATAAATATAAATAATATGAGTTAAGAAATGAGTGAATATATTGACAACTTCAAGGATTTTTTATTGAAAGAAAATAAATATGATATAGATAGCATTTTGGATAAAATCAATAAATCAGGAATTAATAGTTTAAGTTTTTATGAAAAAAAGATATTAGAGAATCCTGATATACAAAAGAAACTTTTATATCAATATAGTAAATCTCTGTATAAAGTGAAAGAATTATTAAATATGTTTAATATAGAAAGCGACAAGATATACATACATGAAACTTTCTATATAGATGGTGAAATAATGATTGGCGATTATGATGAAAATAAATTTGATGAGATAATAAGTAAAATAGGTAAAAATAATACTATATCTATTTGTAGATTTGACTCATCTTTTATTAAAAATACTGATAAAAATAGTGTTTATAGTGGTAAAATGTCATATAGTAATAAATTTAAGGAAGAAATAAAATGTTATCCAATTTCTTTTAATTTTTATGATGATAGAACAGAATTAGTTTTTTATGATATATCAAATGATGAGATAATAGAAATGTCAAGAATAGGAAATGAATTTGGTTTTTGTTCAGTTGATGAGAAAAATAAATATATTAAAATTATGGAGAAATTTGTAATGGATGATGATATATTAAAAAAAGTGAAAAGTGAAATAAATAAAATTAAAATAACTGATTACGAATTATAATATATATATATATATATACACAATAAAACTATTTAACAATATGAAATATATTAAAACTACATTAAGAGAATATTTGAATGAACAACAAGAAAATACACAAGATGTAAAAAAATATATCGGTAACACGTTTGAAGTTCAAGATGATACAGCCGAAGTTACGGTTGGCAAAAGAAAAGATGATTGGGGTTTAGGTGGTACTTATAGAGAAAAGATAGAAAATGCTGGTGATATTTTAAGGGAAATATCTTGTCGTGGCAACCGACCCGATTATAGGTATATTGAAGAAAAAATAAAAAAATTAGAATATTGGTTAAAAGAAACATTTACCGAAATACCAAGTGATATTAAAACATTAGAAGATTTTAATAAAACAAAATTAAAATGGACTAATGCTATTGATAGTAGAGATTTTGTTGTGAAATTTTATCCAACAATATTTAAACAAACAATAAACGAATATCAAAACATACCAGTATATTGTAAAGAAACTGCAATAGCAAAGGAGTTGGTTTTAAACTTATTATATGGTAATTTTTATGAATTGATGAGTAATTTAAAACAAATAAAAAATATATGTGAAACAATAAAACGTGATGGTTATATCACCTTTACATCTTTGTAATTTTGTGGGTGGAAAAATAAAAAATATTTTAATATAAACAAAAACAAATGAAAGATTTGAGAGAAATTATTAAAACATCGATACGTGAATATTTGAATGAAAAAGTAAAAAATGATGGATATATTTATCACGGAATTGGTAAAGGACAAGCAATGAATATACAGAACGATGGATATATGAAACCAAATAGAACTGGTGAAGAACAACCATCAATTAGTTTCACAAACGATTTTGATTATGCTAAATACTATGCAAAATCAAAGGGTGGAATTAGTAAAATGTGTATTTTGAGAACAAAATTGACTGATGATTATCAACTATCGCCACGAATAGTAAATAATAAAGGTGATGAATATATTACGTACAAGAATGTACCTTCATCAGATTTAGAAGTAATGACTATGGGTGGCGATTGGCAACCATTAGATAGTTGGAATGTAATCTTTGATGAACCACTAAATACTTAATCGAAGCACAAACGTAGTTTGGATTATTAAAAGTGCGTTTGGAAAATCATCTAAAAAATTAATGTTACAAATAAACTATTTAGTGATATGAAATATTTGATATTAAAACAGAAAAAATCTAAACTTGTGTGGTGAAAAAATTTATTTGTTATTAATTTTTTATCCTTTTATATATTTTTAAATCTCCATCAAATGGGAAATCATAACCATAATAAAAATACAATTCTGAATATGCTGCTAATCTATGACTACCATCTAATATTTTATAATTTTCATCTACAACAATATTATTTAGTTTAATACCATCAACTATTTTATCCATGATTTTTTTACTTACATGATAATCTTCATCAAAACCTAATTCTTTAAAATATGATACCGTTTGTTCAAGTTCATCTTCTCTATCATTACTGAAACCGTTCAACTCACGCAATTTTACTATATGAATAGTTTCTTCTACAAATTCGCTTGTTTCATTACTGAATATACAATCAAAATAAGGGTCTCCTTCTTCCTGTTTTTCGGTGACTTCGTAGTATGATAATACTTTTTGCTCTTTGATATATTCTTGGTAATTATAAATATGTTTCATATAGTATATATAATTTCTATATTTGTAATAAAATCACTATTAAATATTTGATTTTAAATTATATATTTCCTAATCTATAATACGAACATTCATTAATTTTAAACATTAAACATCTTTAATATCTAAAATTTTATCAGGAGATATATAATTAGATATGAATTGATACTCACCTGAACTAATATCTTTATCATCGGGGTCTTTTTGAATTTCATTTAGTTTCATTTTAACAGTAACTAAAATAGGGTCGCAATTATGAGAATTACGAATATTTAATTTATAACCATTTATTACATTACCTGATATTTGTGTTGTTAAATATATTCCACTGAAACTATTTTTATATGGATTTGTTTTAGATATACCACATATTAAACCATTTTTTAATATATCTTCTTTAAATTTGCTTGGTGCAAAATGATATAACTTAACATAATTATCACCAATAATATGTTTAGTTTCTTTATCAAGTGTTTCAAATCGTTTTTCTATGATTGAAAATCCGTTTTGCTGCGCCTCCATAAATTTATTTTTATCTTGATAAAGTTCTACGGCAGCATTTACAAATATCGATAGTATTTTAAATGACAGTAAAAGATTAAGCAAGATTGACACTTGGAAATTTATATCCTGTCTCTTATA
>ENA-OSIY01001827-OSIY01001827.1-marine-metagenome-genome-assembly--contig:-NODE-1827-length-11247-cov-8.287019_pt1 | contig 11247 bp, 9 predicted proteins | sample MGYA00237884_ERZ534233 | MGnify/ENA primary metagenome ERZ534233 (study PRJEB26412, sample SAMN06343840) | marine metagenome | isolation source: estuarine water | place: USA: Columbia River Estuary... | reverse complement strand
AACTTACTCACATTGGGAATGGGTCGTTATTGATGATAGTCCATCAGATCATACTGAAACATGGGACATCTTACAAGAAATTGCATCAAAAGATAGTAGAGTAAAAGTCATGAAGATTTTGCCAGTTTCTGGTGGAAATGTTGGTGAAGTAAAACACAGAGCAGCAAGCTTATGTAATGGTTTATGGTTCTTTGAATTAGACCATGATGACAAAGCAATATCAACTCTTTTTGAAGATTGTTTAAAGGCTTCTAAGAAATACCCAGATGCCGGTTTTATATACACAGACGTTTGTGAATTGTACGAAGATGGACAAATGAAGTATTACGGTACGATCGCACCTAACAGAGCATGGTACAATACTCGTGATAATAGATTTGTTTGGAGTTATGGTGGAAACGAATGGGTAAATGCAGATGGTGAAAATTACGTTTCGCACTTATACCCTGAAATCAATCCTAAAACTATTAGATTCAATATTGGAATGCCAAATCATGCTAGAATGTGGAGACGAGATGTTTACTTTAAAATCGGCGGACATAATAGATTCATTTCGGTAGCAGATGATTATGAACTAATTGTTAAAACATTCTTAGAAACAAAGTTCTTACACGTTCGTAAGATGCTTTACTTACAATTCAACAATAGAAATTCTACAGTTGATAATAATGCAAAGGATATTAACAGAAAAGCCAGATTGATTAGAGATTATTACGATCCTATGATCCATAACAAAATTCTAGAATACGGTTGCATTGACCATGAATGGATCGAAAGCAAAAAACACTCTAGAAAATTACAAAATGATTGTACATCATTAATGTACGCACCACAAGAACAAATATTAAACTACATATATGAATAAGAAACCATCACTTAAACCAACGTTAGCATTTGCTACGATGTGTAAAAATGAAGAGCACATCATAGGAACGGTATTAGATGCAGTAGCACCTTATATTGATTATCTAGTTGTAGCAGACAACGGATCAACAGACCGAACATTAGAAATTGTTCAAGAATTTATGGATCGAACTGGAATTCCAGGAGAAATTCATAGAGATGAATGGTTTGGCTTTGACAAAAACAAAAACATGATGATGGAATACGTGTTTGATAAAACAGACTACGTATTACATTTAGATGCTGATGATATTTTAGCAGGTGACTTTAGCTTTACGGCTGAAGATGCAGGTTATGATAATTATTTGATGACAATGAAGCGTGGAACTTCTACATGGAAAGCTACTGTTATTTATAACAACAGAAACCATTGGAAATTTTGTGGCACTGCACATACAATTATCAAATGTCTTGAAAAACCAAACTACTCAACAGGAGATCTTTCACAAAGAGGTTATGTGATTGCCGATGGTGTAGGTTCAAGAGCATTCGATCCTAAGAAATACTTTTATGATGCTGAAAGACTTGAGAAACAATTTTGGGACACATTGATTGAAGATCCAGATGGATTAAATTATCGTTCAGTATTCTATTGTGCTCAAAGTTATATGGACTATGGTATGATGGAAAAAGCATTACAATGGAATAAGCTTTACACTAAATTACAAAACACTTGGATCGAAGAAAGATTCGAAGCTCAAATGAGAATTTCAAGATGTTTAATGAGTTTAGATGCTTCAACTCAAGAAGTTGTGGCTGAGATGGAAAAAGCAATTGCAATCTTTGCTGATCGAGCAGAACCTTATTATCATATAGGTAAATATTTAAACCAAAAAGGTTATCATGAATTGGCTTACCAATATTTGACAAAAGCAAAGGGAGTTTCAATAGAAGCAGCTAAAATCAAGTATGTTCTATTCATATCAGATACATGCTATGGTAAACATATCAACGATGAGTTATCAGTATCATGTTATTGGACTAATAGAATTGAAGAAGGTGTAAATCTAATCAATGAAATTATTGAAGATCCAACATTTGAACATAGCAAACCTAGACTTTTGGATAACTTAAATCATTTTAAAAATCTTAAAGAAAGATTAGAGCAACATGCTTAAGACAGACATATTAATTATAGGAGGAGGCATAACTGGTTTATCAGTTGCCTCCTTTTTGGGCAATGAAGAAGATTATTTGATTCTCGAAGGAGGATCAGAACTCGGCGGTTATTGTAAAACAACGATCAGAAATGGTTTTGTTTGGGATTACAGTGGTCACTTTTTTCACTTTAGAAATAAAGAGATTAAGGACTATATAATGGCAAACATGGATTGTGAAGTTGTAGAGGTTGAAAAGATAACAGATATCGATTACAAAGGAACTATCGTAGACTTTCCATTTCAATACAATATTAATCAATTGCCTAAAGAAGATTTCTTAGAGTGTTTGATCGATATGTACAATGTAGGAGGAGTTGATAATACCAACTTTAAATCTTATGTTAATTCTTCATTAGGTCAAGCAACTTCTGAAAAGTTTTTGATTCCATATAATGAAAAATTATATGCAACTGATCTAAATAATTTAGATGCAAATGCCATGGGCAGATTCTTCCCAAAGAACATTGATTTTAAAGAGTTGATGAATCGCATGTCAAAGTCATCTCGATACAAATCTTATAATGACACTTTCATTTATCCAGTAAATGGCAGTTATGAATTTGTTAAAGCTATTCTTAAAACAGTAGATGAGACCAAAATCATGACAGATACATTTGTTGGTACAATAGATGTTGAGAATAAAATAGTACACACTTCTAGAGGACCTATTAAATTTAATACATTAGTAAGTACAATGCCATTTAATAAATTATTGGCAACAACTGGCAGATATTCAGAAGATTTAACATCTAACAAAGTTGCTGTTTTTAATTTAGGATTTAACAAAGGCACAGACATTAAAACTCATTGGAGATATTTCCCAGGCAAAGAAGTATTTTATAGAATAGGATTTTATAACAATATTTTAGGACAAGATAAATTAAGTCTTTATGTCGAGATTGGAGCAACAACAAATCAAGAACTAAACGAGGAAGAATTACTAAGAACTGTATTGAAAGATCTTAAGTCTAGTAAGATTATCACAGATCACGTTTTAACAGACCACCAGTTTATTGTTATGGATCCAGCGTATGTTCATATAACCAAGAAAAGCGAATCAACCTACAACTACTGGAGTGATCTAAATAACATCAAAGGAATTTATTCAATTGGACGATATGGTTCTTGGACTTATTGCTCAATTGAAGATAATATCATTCAGGCTAAACAACTTGCAGAAAAGCTAAGAAACAAAACAACTAACTAAAGTATAAACTCAAAGAAAAATTATGGCAAACATAGATAACGAATGTAAAGATTTAGAAGTAAACGACTTCTACGACCAATCGACCACACACTTGGCCGATATTATGGAACACCAAAAAGAAATGCAAGAGTCAACTTATGGAATTAAGTTTGAAAACATGACAATCAGAGAAGTAATGAACTTTTGGCATGTTAACACTCATGCTGTTATTGATGAGATTCATGAAATGACAGATGCACTTGGTGGTATTAAAGATGGATCTGGAAATGCAGTATGGAAATACTGGAAAAAAGACTTTGCTAAATTTGAAACTATGAAAGTTTCTGATTTATCTGAAGATGACAAGAAAGAATTGTATATGGAATGGATTGACATTCTACATTTCTTTATCAACTATGCAGCTTCTATTGGATTAGATGCAAAAACTGCATATAACTATTACTTTGCAAAAGCTGAAGAAAATAAGAACCGTCAAAAAAGAGGATATTAATGCTACTAGACATCGAACAGCGTAAAAACGAGGTCATCGTAAGCTATTACAATAAAGAAGGAGAAGTTGCATTCAAACGTTATCCAGTTGATGAATTTCAAAACTGGTATGTTTGCGATGACAAAGACAGAGCAAAACACCCAACTTACAAAAATTGGGATGGTAAATCTGTAAAATTAGGTGGATCCAGAAACTTTAATAAGTTTTCACTTGTTTATTTCATGGATTCTTTACCTGAAAAAGATCGTGCAGAAATTCATGCATACAATATGCCAAAGACATATTTCGTCGATATTGAGACTGAGATTGTTGATGGTTTCCCAAAACCAGAAGAAGCTAAATCACGTATCTTGACTTTTTCTATTATTACACCAAACAAACAAGCGATCGTATTAGGTTTAGAAGATCTTAGTGATGATAAAATCAAAAAGGTTGAAGATGATAATAACGAATACTTTAAAGATTTTGGTGATGAATGGTCTTTTAAATATATCAAGTTTAAAAGCGAATATGATATGGTATACACCTTTGTTCATAAGTTTATGCCAAAATTCGCCATGATGACTGGGTGGAACTTTATTAACTATGATTGGCAATATATCGTAAACCGATGTAAACGTCTCCAGATTGATATTAAAGATTCTGCTAAAACCAAAGAAGTAGATCAAACAGATTCAAGACCTTTGCACATGGGTATTCTCGATTACATGCAACTTTATGACAAATACGATCGTTCAGTTAAAGTAAAAGAATCTAATCGATTAGATTATGTAGCTGGTGAAGTCTTAAAAGTTCAAAAGATTAAATTCTCTGGATCATTCAATGAATTATATCAAAAAGATTTTACCAAGTTTGTTTATTACAACGTAGTCGATTCATTGTTGGTTTATTATATTGACCAAAAATTAAGATCGATGGAAGTACTTTTAACTCTGGCTAACATCACCCAAATGCCGTTATATAAGGCAGCATCTCCCGTTGCAGTAACTGAAGCATTATTAGCTAGAACGTTAGCAACCAGAGGTCAAAGAATTGGTACAGAACCACGAGAAGATAATAAAAAAGAAGAGCAATATGCTGGAGCTTTCGTAAAAGATCCAATAGCAGGTTATCATAAAGGTGTATCAGCCTTTGACTTTGCCTCTCTATATCCCTCTATCATGCGTCAATTCAACATTTCACCAGATGCCTTTGTTGAAAAGGTAGATGTTGATAAAATCAAAGAACGTCGAGAAGACAAAAACGTAATTGTATGTGAAAACGGTGTTGTTTATAAAACAGAAACATCAATTTTAAAAGAAATTTTAAATGATTTGTATTCTAAAAGAAAACAATACAAGAGTACATCATATAAACTTTCGACTAAAGCAATGGAAGCAAGAGAAAAACTTTCAAAATTATAACGTAGCAAAATCAACAAAAAGACCAAGCTCGGTGATATATAAAAAAACACCAACAAGTAGGTCTATTTGTCAAACACAAGTAGACCTATTTTGGGCTTAGGAGAGTTTTTGAAAAAAATGAGTTTTTAAAAAATGATAAAAGGAATATTTACAGAAAGAATAGAATATAAACCATTTGAGTTCCCGGTTTATTACACAGAAGGATGGTTAAAACAAGCTCAGGCATTTTGGTTACACACAGAAATTTCGATGCAAGGTGACGTTAAAGATTGGAATGAAACACTATTACCACATGAAAAGAATTTAGTAGGAAATATCTTATTAGGATTTGCACAAACAGAGTGCGCAGTTTCAGATTACTGGACTGGAATGGTTACTAAATGGTTTCCTAAGCATGAGATTAAACAAATGGCAATGATGTTTGGTTCGCAAGAAACAATACACGCTACAGCTTATTCTTATCTAAATGAAACATTAGGCTTAGAAGATTTCAAAGCATTTTTACACGAACCTTCTACTGCAGAAAAATTCAACTTCTTAGTAGAAACTAGCAACGAATATACCCACGAAGATCTTCAACATGATGCAAATGCTAGAAGAGAAGTAGCAAGATCTTTAGCTATCTTTTCAGCTTTTGCAGAAGGTGTTTCATTATACTCTTCATTTGCAGTACTTTACTCATTCCAAATGAGAAATACACTCAAAGGCATTGGTCAGCAAATGAAATGGTCAGTAAGAGATGAGTCCTTACACTCAAAAATGGGATGCCAATTATTCAGACACATTTGTGAAGAATACCCAGAATTAAAATTACAAGTACAATCTCAAGTAGAAGAAGCAGCACACTTAATGGTAGAAATGGAACTTAGATTCATCGATAAAATGTTTGAGATGGGTGATCTAGAAAACATGAAAGCTGAACATTTAAAAGAGTTTATCAAAAAGAGAGCTAATGAAAAGCTAAATGAACTTGGTTATGAATCTATTTTTCACTTTAGTGAAGAGTTAGCAAGTAATTTAGATTGGTTCTATCACTTAACAGGTGGTCATACTCACACAGACTTTTTCGCAATTCGCAGCACAGATTATTCTAAAGCTGGTGAAGATGAAAATTGGGATGCAGATGACCTTTTCGACTAAAAATAAATAATATATGGAGAATATCAATCACGGAGAGAGTTTTGGATGGGAAATCGGAGTCGATTTTCCGGTCTGGGGGAATACGGAAATTTACGTAAAGACAATTAGTAAAGGTTACCTTTTAGAAGGCGAAACACCTAAAGATGCTTATTGGCGCGTAGCAACATCAGTTGCAAAAAGATTAAAAAGACCAGAAATGGCAAGTAAGTTCTTTGATTACATTTGGAAAGGCTGGTTAAATTTAGCTACTCCAGTTTTATCAAACACTGGAACAGAAAGAGGTTTGCCAATTTCATGTTTTGGTATTGATGTAGGAGATTCAATTGATGAGATTGGAACTAAGAACAGAGAGCTAATGTTATTAGCAAAACATGGTGGTGGTGTAGGAATTTGTGTAAATCAAATTAGACCTGCAGGAACTACAATTTCACAAAACGGTACATCAGATGGTGTAGTGCCATTTATTAAGATCTATGATTCTTCAATCTTGGCAACTAATCAAGGTTCAGTTAGACGTGGAGCAGCATCAGTAAATATTGATATTGAACATGGAGATTTCTGGGAATGGTTAGAAATTAGAGAGCCTAAAGGTGATGTAAATCGTCAATCATTAAATATGCACCAATGCGCTATTATTTCTGATGACTTTATGGACAAATTAGAAACTGGAGACAAAGAAGCTCGTAAGCGTTGGGCTGCAGTTCTTAGAAAGCGTAAAGCAACTGGTGAGCCATATATCATGTACAAAGGCAATGTAAATCGTCAAGGACCTGAAGCTTACAAAAAGAATGGTCTTAAAGTATTTATGACAAACATTTGTTCAGAAATTACTTTACATACTGATGAATCACATTCATTTGTATGTTGTTTATCATCTGTTAACTTAGCTAAATATGATGAGTGGAAAGATACAGATCTAGTTTATACTTCAACTTGGTTTTTAGATGGAGTTTTAGAAGAATTTATTCACAGAGCAAAATACATGAGAGGCTTTGAAAACTCAGTTCGTTCAGCAGAAAAAGGCAGAGCATTAGGATTAGGAGTTTTAGGATGGCATACATATTTACAAGAACGTAATATTCCATTTGAAGGTTTAATGGCTCAATTTGAAACTCGTAAGATTTTCAGTCAGATCAAAATCGAATCTGAAAGAGCGTCAAGAGACATGGCTAGAGAATATGGCGAACCACTTTGGTGTGTTGGTACTGGAATGAGAAATACACACTTACGTGCAATTGCTCCTACAGTTTCAAATTCTAAATTATCTGGTAATGTTTCAGCAGGTATCGAACCTTGGGCTGCTAATGTCTTTACAGAACAAACAGCTAAAGGAACATTTATTCGTAAGAATCCTTCATTAGAATTCTTCTTAAAGAAAATTGGTAAAAACAATAAAGAAACTTGGGATAAAATTCTAGAAGATGGTGGATCAGTTCAAGAACTAGCAATCTTAGACGAATATATGGTTAAGTTAGGCGAAACAGATCTTAAGAAAGCTATCATTAAGAAATCAGATTGGGAGCTATTAGAAGGCACTGACAAAGACATGTACGTTTCGCCTAAAGATGTATATCTAACATTCAAGGAAATCAACCAGTTAGACCTGGTGAAACAAGCTGGAGTTAGACAACAATATGTGGATCAAGCTGTTTCTTTAAACTTGGCATTTCCAACTGAAGCAGATCCTAAATTTATCAATCAAGTACATTTAGAAGCTTACAAAAACGGAATCAAAACATTATACTATATGCGTACTGAGTCAGTTCTCAGAGGTGATATTGCATCAAGAGCAATGAATCCTGACTGCTTAAGTTGCGATGGTTAAAATACTGGGAGTTTGAAGACTCCCACTTAGGACCGAAACTAGTTTCGGATTGTTGGGCAAGGAATTCGCTACTCCTTGCCCTTTTTTATGAAACAAACCCAGCTCTAGATCTATAATAGAAAACATTAAATTTTTTATGAAGATATTAGCTAACGATGGACTGAATGAAATGGCAGTCAAAATATTAACTAAAGCAGGTCACGATGTTATTACGCAGCATGTACCACAAGACGAATTAATCAGTTATATTAATAATAACCAGATCGAAACTATTTTAGTTAGATCAGCAACAAAAGTCAGAGAGAATCTGATTAAAGAGTGTCCCAACCTTAAATTTATTGGTAGAGCTGGAGTTGGAGTTGATAACATTGACATTGATTTTGCTAAACAAGCAGATCGAATAGTTTTCAATACACCATCAGCAAGTTCACGTTCAGTTGCAGAATTGATTATGGGATTAATCTACTCTTGGAACAGAGGAATTCACCACTCACATTATTCTATTGCTTCATATAGCTTTAAAGAATTAAAGAAAGAATTGGAATCTGGACGTGAAGTTTTAGGTCAAACAATTGGAATCATCGGATTCGGTCGAATTGGTAGAGAAGTAGCTAAATTAGCACAAGCAAATGGTTTAAGAGTTTTAGTTCATGATCCATATTTACCAGAAGAATTAAGCCACATGCAAACGAGCAAAGATAAGCTTTTAGCAGAAGCAGACTTTGTTACTATCCATGTTTCAGGATCTGATGAGATTTTGAATGAGAATGACTTTGAATTAATGAAACCAACTGCAGTTGTAATGAATGCATCTCGAGGAGGTTGCATTAATGAAGAAGATCTAATCAAGTGTATTGAAGCTAAAAAAATAGCAGGAGCTTGCTTAGACACTTTCATCGATGAACCTAATCCATGGAATCATCTTTTAAATCACCATAACGTATTGGCAACACCACATATTGGTGGTTCAACAGTAGAAGCTCAAGAACGAATAGGTATAGAGTTGGCTTCTAAACTTTTAGAATATGTAGAACAAAAGGCTTGAAACAAAGCTTAATAAACCCATACAATAATAAACAAAATAAATTTTTAAAAATGAAACTTGAGATTCAAAAAATCGATCAAAACAACTTCATTAGCTTCATCAACCGTATGAAACTAATTGACAACTTCATCTACTTTAAGATTGAAGATGGTAACCAAGTAGTTTCTGTAGCATATTTGCCACAGAGAGATGCAGTTAAGATGCATACTTGTAATTTAAGTGATATTTTTGCAGTTGACGATGTTCCTACTGATAAACCAGTACGCGTTGCTTTCTTCGATGCTAATAAAGTTATCGAAGCATTCCGCATGTTTGAACATGATGCAATTAGTGGAACTATCAACTTCATGGAAACAGATCAAGACTATGTAGCTTCTTCGTTAGTATTACACAATGACGAATTGAAAATTACATTAGCTTGTTCAGAACCATCATTAGGATTCAAAGATTTGACACAAGCACAAATCAATGGAATCTTCTCTAAAGACGGTACAGACTTTAACTTTGACGTTGATGTAACATCAATTAACAAAATTAAATCTTTATTCAACTTAGATAAAGAAGAGATCTTTAGCATTACTTCTAAGAAAGGTGTTAAAGTAACTGGTAAAACGTTCGATTGGACAGTTAATCCAGAAGCAACAGGTGAAGGTAACGTATCTCTTTATAAGAAGTACATTAACTTAATCGATCGTGAAGAGCAAACAGTCTTGGCATCAACTGGTAAAGTGATGTTCGCTTCAAAAGACTCACAAACAATCATTACAATAGCAACTTGTCAAACTAACGATTAATATGTCTGATCTATTAAATATAGACTTGGACACATTAAGCCGAGAAGATTTACAGAACTTAGCCGACCAACTTGAAAATGAGTCGGCTAAGTATACTGCTTATGAACAAGCTGTAAAGTTAACTCTTAACTCGATCTACGGAGCCTTTGGTAACAAGTGGTTCCATTTCTTTAACATTGATATTGCTGAATCAATTACTTTACAAGGTAAGAATGCAATCCTTTATTCTGAAAAGATTATCAACAAATACTTTCAAGAATTTTGGCATAAAGACGTACAAGTACATCAGCATTTTAATATTACTGTAAAGAATAAAGTAGCAAAATCAGCGGTAATCTATATTGACACAGATTCATGTTATGTACAATTCGAAGAGCTGTACAATACGATCGAATGGCATGGTGAAAAACTAACCATCGATCATTTTATTATGAAGCTTTATAACTTTAGAATAAAAGATTACATTTCAAAGTGTATGGAAAAATATGCAGAAGCAAACAATACAGATAACTTCTTGGTATTTGAATTGGAAACTATTGCACACTCTGGAATTTGGATGGCTAAGAAAAAATATCTACAAGATATTGCATGGACAGACAAATTAAAAGAAGATCAGCGATATGAAAGAGCATCTTATATCAAAACGATTGGATTCGAAGTTATTCAAAGTTCTACTCCTACTTTTGCTAGAAAGAAATTAAAAGACGCTCTACAATTAATATTTAAAAGCGATCATCCGACTCAAGAAAGTATTGTAAACTTCTTAAGAGAATGCAAAAAAGAATTTAAGCTGGCTCCAATTGATGATATTGCCTTTAATAAAAGAACCAATAATATTCAAAAGTACATCTTAGATGATTATGAGACTTTTCAGTTTGCTAGTAAAACACCGCCTAATGTTAAAGCAGGTGGTTATTACAACTACTTACTTAATAATTCCAAGTATAAAAAGAAATACAAATCTATCGGTAATGGTGAAAAGCTAAAGATTTATCATTTAGCAGATCAAAATGGATTAAGCGATGTATTTGCTTATATGCCAGGAGAACACCCTTACGAATTTGCACCTTCAATTGATTTTGATTTACAGTTTGAAAAGGCAATCATTGATCCAATGAATAGAGTTTTAGCTTCATTAAATATGAAGCCATTGGATAGAAATTTAATATTTTCATCATCACTATTTGATTTTTAATATGAAAAAACTATTTACATTTAGAAGACTAAAGGCTCTAATTGATCGTTATCCAAACGATATGCAATTGGGCGAAGTAATAAGA
>ENA-OSIY01001824-OSIY01001824.1-marine-metagenome-genome-assembly--contig:-NODE-1824-length-11255-cov-4.301396_pt1 | contig 11255 bp, 12 predicted proteins | sample MGYA00237884_ERZ534233 | MGnify/ENA primary metagenome ERZ534233 (study PRJEB26412, sample SAMN06343840) | marine metagenome | isolation source: estuarine water | place: USA: Columbia River Estuary... | reverse complement strand
GATCAGGGTTGCAGTTGGATGGAGTCTGGGCAGATAGACATTAGTGCAGGCAGTCAACCGCTTGACTTGTGGATGTATGAGAACGGTGGCTCGACGTGTGTGATGCTTGCTTGGAATATCAACGGCGCAGGCTTCGTCATCGTCCCTGACTCGGCGTTCACCACTCAGGCAGCAACAACGACTACGACTTCATCCACTTCAACAACAAGCACAACACTAGAGCCAAGTACGACAACGACAGAACTGGTAACAACATCTACATCGACCATACCAACAACAACAACAATCCCTGCCACCACGACCAGTACGACCACCACGACAGTTCAGGAAACAACTACAGCTCCACCAACGACAATTCAAATCCAAATACAACAAATCTATCTCCATATTTAAATTACATGTACAATTCAAGTAATGCTGACAAACTAAATGCATCAATACAAAAATACGCTGCTGACCATGCAAAATATCTAGACGAATTAAAGAAAGCTAAAAGTGAGTATGGTAAAAATCCAGCTGCCGGTGCTGCTGCGTTGGAAACTGCATTAATTAATTATATTAAACACCCATCTCCAAAATTAAATCAATCAGGTCAAAATATAGCTCCATTAATGCCATTTACTACTGATTTTACGATTGATGGTATTAATGGATTATATTACGGAAACGTTCTCATGTTTTCAGGACTACCTACAAAATATACTGTTAATACAGTATTTAGTATTATTGGAATAACACATACTGTAACTGCAGATGGATTATGGACAGCTGCCATTAAATGTATGATGCGTCCAAAAATTAATCCGATAAAGCCAAAAAAATAATAATATGACTAGAACAAACTTATATTATACTAATAACGAAATAACAGAAAATTTATATACTGCTGGTAATGAATTTGAAACTGAAGATCATACAAATTACATAGGAATCTACCATAGATATACAACAGGTGAAATTTATACCGAAAAAAAATGGATTCCTGGGGTATCAAAAAAATTGATAAATCGAGTAGATAAAATAACCTCTATATATACTAAATTGAACCCAAATTTAAATTTAACATATGTACCTCCAACAAACCATACAGTTACTATAACAACATCGAATATTAAAGCAGGATTTGTTGAACGATATTTTATTATGAAATATAACGAATATCGGGTTATAGAAATTAATGAGTCACAATATAAAGACTGGAAGTCAAAAAAAATTGACCCAGTTATGTACATTGCAGTAAAATTGTTATGGTATATAACAGGCTCAAAAACTGATTTATTATTAGATTCTGGAGTTACTACAAAAAATAAAAATCAAATAGAAATAGCCGCAAAATTAATGCCACAAATTAAAACTTATTTAACAAACTTAACACAGTTTTACACTGATACTGATTATATAACACCAAAAGATATAAACGGGTTGGATTCTTAATAAATTTTTCTTATTATATCCATAATGATAGTGGATAGTATAGAAGATATTGCGGCAACACTTAAATATTTGCAAAATTGCAAGGCCTTGTTAGTGCCAATATTTTCTAGCCCAACACTTCATGCATCAATCAATTCACTTTGTGCAATATACATTTATACAGAAGATGATATAGAAAGATTGATTCCGATTCGTCATACTGAACAGATAAGCGGCTTTCCTGAACATGTAAGTGCTTTTTTAGAATTGGAGAATATCTTTGTTCATGACAAGAAGCAGTGGCTTCAAATAGGAGGTAATCGGGCTGTATTAGATGTAAAGGCATTATGGTGGTACACATATAATGAAGCATATGATGAAGGACATTATCCAACAGCAACGCATCAATTTTATTGGAGACGACATCAAAATTTAAATCATGTTAATGGAATTGTGCCATTGCAAAAACATTTAGAAATGTGTCAAAAAATACGACACTATGCTTGGCCAATGTGTATAAACGCAGAACAAACTCAATCATATTTACAGTTTAATTCAATATACCCAGAAACGTTTGCAGAAATAGAAAGTGCGGGCCTACAAGTTAATGATACGTTTAGAATGCCAGAACTAGTTAACAATGATCGAGTTTATTCGCAGTATAATTATTATACAATGACAGGTCGTCCTAGCAATGCATATCGAGGATTTAACTTTGCTGCAATGAACAAAGAAGACGGCACAAGAACAGCCTTTTGTAGCAGGTTTGAAAATGGAGCATTAGTTGAAATGGACTTTGATTCATATCACGTTAGATTGATTGCTCGATTAATTGGTTATGAATTACCAGTATCATCAATACATGATTATTTAGGTCAATTTTATTTTGGTGTATCACAATTAACCGAAGAACAACGCAATGAAAGCAAACAAATAACATTTCGATTGTTATATGGAGGTATCGATTCAGAATTTTTATCAATTCCATTTTTTGAAAAGGTAAATGCATTTGTATATGATCTTTGGGCTAAATGGAAAGCAAAAGGACGCATTGAAACGCCTATATTGAAACGACCTATTACCAAGGATATGGTAAAAAATATGACTGCAAACAAATTGTTTAATTACTATTTGCAAGCCGTTGAAACAGAGGTATCAGTTCAAAAAATACAACAAGTACAAGCATTATTAAAGACCCATGAAACGGTTATAATTTTATATACGTATGACAGTATTTTGTTTGATGTGCCAGTAACTGAAGCAAAAGCGTTGTTACCTCAAATCAAACATGTGTTAGAACAAGGTAACTTTCCCACGAAAGTAAAGTGTGGGAATATTTATAATAAATTAAACACAATATCTTTATGACCATTGATTCAATATTAACAGAATGGAGTTACAGATTACCTAGCGGGTATCCAACTCGCGCACAAGATTATGAAGTATTATATGATGTTTTAATTGAAACTGCAAAAATAACACCTACCGAAGCCCGTCAAATTGTAGAACGAGCAAAAGGCACTGTTATTAATTCTATCAATGAAGCAATCAAAATAGATTCTATAGAAAATCAACTTTTACTAAAAGCAGTAAGTGACGTTAATAAAGTTGAAGATTTAACAAAATTTTTAAGTTTGTTACCGTTAGAAGCTGAAATGGTAACTTTACAATTTTTAAATAATTTATCAAATGAACAATCGCAACGATTTGCAAATTTATTATATTCTGAAACCGAGGTTAGTGAAGAATTATTAAATTCATTTAATTTTAAATCAGGAATCTACGGCGAAATATTTCGATTACATAAACCTGGCTTAGGAAAAGGCGAAATACTTTTAGCAACACTTGTTCGAGATTCATATATACAAGGCGGCACCGTCTCATATGATTTAAATGTTAATGGTAAAAAGTATGAAGTAAAAGATTACAGTAATCCAGATAAACCTAATGCATCAATTCGTTTAGGAACAAAAGGTACAGTAACAAGATTCCGATTTTGGGATGAAATTACAACAACATTTCAACGATTATCACAATTGCGAGGTATAGAAACACCTAAATTTGATTTAGATAATCTATTGCCAGAATCATTATTAAATGCAATTCAATATTTAGAACGACGAAGAGATATTATTTTGGCCGGAAATTTAGGTATAAAAGATAAGCAATATTTAGAACAATTTTATCAAGAAGCAAATAAATTACAATCTGAAATTAAAGGTTATACCAATGTAATTTTAAGAGGTCCAAATGCAATTCCAATTGAAATGTCAATTGAACCTATTAGTGATGCTAATGGCGACTCTTTTGTAATTCGCCCTATACGAGATACAAGTCAAAATTTAACATATGTTAATACAGAATTACGACGATTAAAATATGTTAGAAATCCATTAGATTTAAATAAAGATATGCAAGAAGCAGTTACAACTATTATCAACGATGTAACGTTTATCATATTCCGTAGAGATCGTACAAACGTAACACAAGATGTCCGCTATGCAGCAACTGATGCCGGCAAGATACGTATTATAGAAAAAGATATAACTCCATCAACAGACGAATTTGAAGTATAAGGACATGAATTGAAAACACAATTACTTTGCACATTTGCACATAGATCAGACTTAAACATTGTATCGGATTACATACAACAAAGCTACATCATACCGGAACAACGAATATTTGTGTTTGCAAATGCTGATGCTGGAGATAATTTGTATTGTACATATAATGCAGATGCAGGAACACGCAGAGGTCAAAACACAATAAGCATTCATCGTAAAAAAGAAACCAATACACTGTATACTGTTAATGCACTCAATCAAATTATAAAGGCAGTTAATAACGGTGTAATAGACAAAACATACCAATTGGATTGGAGCATTTATCAAAATTCATTTATACTTACAGACGAGGCAGGATATCGAGTAATTGATTTGATATTTTTCAAGAAAATAACGTGGTAACAATATTTATATAAAGGGAACATCATGATAAAATTAAAAGATTTATACACAAAAAATTTAACAGAGGCAGAAATGCCAGATACAGAGAAACTTGGTAGAAATAATCCTGATTGGATTAATTTAGTTTCTAAATTAAAAACTCTTTCTTATTCACCAAGAATATTAACATTTATGGACTTTGATGGTATCCCATCTCAAAGTTTGAATTGGGGAACTACTAAATCTGCTCGAGGTAAATACGGGTTTGCACTTGCATCAACCTCTCCAAACTTACCTAAAGAACGGATGGATTTATTTAACACTGAAGATAAAAAAAATCAAATAGAGATGATCAATTGGTGGAAAAGCCGCGGATATCAAATAGATAATAGATCTGAAATTTCAATAAACTTTAAAGATGCAAATAAATTAAGAAATGATATTGAATCATTTTTTAAAATTTATCAGCCAGAATAGGAACATCATGATAAAATTAAAAAACATACTAGCAGAAAATATGCGTCGATTCGGTACCAAGAATTTGAATGAAGGCACACTAAACTACGCACAAGCTATTGCCTTAGAATATTCAAGTAACGTTGTTAAAAATCACATAAAATCTAACTACCGGGAACTCTATTACGGCCGTCCAAATAACATATTAGGAGAACCCGATAAAGATATTCCTGGTACTTCTTGGAAAAAGCTTGAAAAACTAGCCAAAGATAAAGGTGACAAAGACTTAGAAATTGCAATTTCCAAGTACAAAGATCTTGCTAATAAATACAAGGTAAAATCTTTTGGGTCAAAAAAAATCAATTGGAAATCTTTAGAATTTGAAGATATCGATCCAAAAGATTATCCGGAATTTGTTGATGCATATGTATCATATGCAGAATATGAAGACGGCTCTGCACTAACAGACGATGAACTAGAAAAATTAGATACACAATATCCAAAAGAAGTTTTTAACGCTCTAGAAAATTATTTGAATTAACGAGATAACAGTATGATAAAATTAAAAACATTATTAGAAGATACAGATCAAAACAACAACGGATACCCAGATTCTACGGAAAACTTTGTTGGTCTCCAACCTGATGCTGATGATGTGGTTGGTCAAGAAAATTATAATAAGTATATATCTGGTAAACCATTTAGTATTAGACCAGGAGATATGGAAGTGGTTGGACATGATATCAATGGTAATCCTATAAGAAAATATAAATACCGAAAATGGGATGAAGTAGTTAGACCCGAACAAGTAGATAGGACTTCATTTACATTACAAAGTAATCAAGTCAAATATGAGATTGGTGATGTTATTGTTCTTAAAAATAATAATGTGATAAAAAAAGTAACTATAACTGATGTGATTGAAACTCCTTATCAAAATTCAGCTGGCGGAAACTCATTTGTTCCTCACACTTTTAAATATAAATTTGAATGATAAATGAACAAAAAAACTTAACAATTAACTTTGAATTAACCCATTTATTAATTATAATTAATAAGTAAACAGAATATATTATTAACAACTTAACAAAAGGCAAAAAATGGCTTTAAATTTAGACGCTATCAAAGCGAAGCTCAACCAGCTGAATAAGCAGGATGACAAAAAACAAAATTTGTGGAAACCTGAAACAGGCAAAACTCGTATTAGGATCGTTCCTTATATACACCGCAAAGACAATCCGTTCTTAGAATTGTATTTTCATTATGACATTAGCAAACGATCTATGCTATCTCCGATTTCATTCGGTAATGCAGATCCAATTGTAGAGTTTGCAGAAAAACTAAAAAAGACGGGTGACAAAGACGAATGGTTAATGGGTCGCAAGATTGAACCAAAAATGCGTACATATGTTCCCGTAATTGTTCGTGGTAAAGAATCTGAAGGAGTTAAATTTTGGGGATTCGGCAAACAAATTTACACGGAATTATTAAGCATTGTTTCAGATCCAGATTATGGTGACATTACAGACTTGATGAATGGACGTGACATTGATGTTGAATTTACTCCAGCAGAAGGTGCAAATTTCCCAAAAACAACAATTCGTGTTAAGCCTGCAACTAGTGCAGCAACGGAAGACAAAGAAATTGCAACAAAAATCATGACTCAACCAGAGATTACAGATTTATTTCCTGAACCAACTTATGAAGAACTAGAAACAGCTCTTAAAGAATGGATGAATCCTGAAAATGCAGACGCAGATGTTGATTCTGAAGAAGCACCTGCAGCTCCAACTAAAACCGCAAAACCAATTGCAGGTAAAGTAGAGGATGTTGCATCAGCATTTAACGATCTATTTAATTAAGGAGTAACAAATGGCAAAGAGCAAAAGCAAGTCAGAACTGGAAGACAGTTTAGCAAATACCCTAGCAGAAAGCATTAACAAGCAATTTAAAGGGCAGGCATTAAAAACTGCATTCTTTTTAGATGGTGATGATGATTCACCCAGCAATGTTAAAGAATGGATATCATCGGGATGCTCAATGCTCGATTTAGCAATTTCAAACCGTCCATATGGTGGATTTCCTGTTGGCCGGATTACTGAAATTACCGGATTAGAAGCATCTGGTAAATCATTGTTAGCAGCACACACTTTAGCAGAAACGCAAAAGAAAGGTGGATTGGCTGTATATATTGATACTGAGTCGGCTACTAGTTCCGAATTTTTATCAGCAATTGGTGTTGATTTAAAAACCATGTTGTATGTTCCATTAGAAACAATTGAAGAAATATTTGAAACAATTGAAACAATTGTTGAAGGTGTACGCAAATCAGACAAAGACCGTTTAGTTACAATTGTAGTAGACTCAATTATGGGTGCATCCACAAAAATTGAAATGTCAGCTGAATATGATAAAGATGGATATGCAACCAGCAAATCTATTATTTTATCAAAAGCAATGCGTAAAGTTACCAATTGGATCGCACGAGAACGAATTTGTTTGATATTTACCAATCAATTACGTGTCAAAATGGGAGTATCATTTGGTGATGCTTGGACAACATCAGGTGGTAAAGCAATTCCATTCCATGCATCGGTTCGTCTTCGTCTTAAAAATACGGGACAAATTAAAGCAAAGGTAAATGGAGCTGAACAAATTGTAGGAAGCAAAACAAATGTGCAAGTAGTTAAAAACCGAATGGGGCCTCCACATCGTAAAATAGATTATGAAATTTATTATGATAGTGGAATTGATAATTGGGGCGGATGGCTAGGCGTAATGAAAACATTTGATATAGTTGCACAATCAGGTGCATGGTATACAATGCAAGATGTAGATCATGAAACTGGAGAAACCTTTGGAGATGTTAAATTCCAAAGCAAAGATTTCATTGAAAAGGTAATCAACAACCCGGAAATGAAAGACAGGTTATATAAAAGAATTTGCGATGCTTACATATTCAAATATCAAGCAGGTGTCGATGGTGGAATTGATGATGTTATCATTGTCAATGAAGTAATTGATGAAGAAGGATAATGAACAAGTTTCAAAAATTATTTAACGAGTTACAACAAGAAAGAAGTTTAGGCCCATCGAATGTTAATGATCATCTCATGATATTCGATGGCTTAAATACTTTTATAAGAAGTTTTGGTGCTACTCCGGCATATAACGAAGATGGTGATCATGTAGGTGGTATTTCTGGATTCTTGTATTCAGTCGGCAAAACAATTAGAGACTTTAAACCTACTCGATGCATCATTGTGTTTGATGGTCGAGGCGGCTCGGCAAAAAGAAAACGAATTTATAAAGATTATAAAGGGAACCGAGCAAACAAAACCAAGTTGCGCAGACACGATCATCATGATTCAACATTGGAACAAGAACAAGAATCAATGCGACATCAATTTAGTCGATTGATTTCATATCTAGATAATTTGCCTGTTACATTCATTTCAATGGATGGAATTGAAGCAGATGACACAATTGCATATATTGCTCAAATGTATCAAGACACTTGCAAAAAAATGACAATTGTTTCTACGGATAGAGATTTCTATCAATTAGTAGATGATCGAATTCAAGTTTGGTCTCCAATTAAAAAGAAAATGTATTCGGTTGATACTGTAATAGAAGAGTTTGGTGTTCATCCAAACAATATGGTTGTGTATCGATCATTTACAGGCGATGCGTCAGATAATATTCCTGGAGTTAATGGTATAGGACCAAAAACCATTTTAAAAGTAATTCCACAATTAGTAGAATCTACGGAATATACATTGGATAATTTATTTGCATTAAGCACTGAATCAGTATCTGCAAAGTCACCCAATTACAAAACATTTACAAAAATATTAGAAAATTCACATACGCTAAAACAAAATTGTGAATTAATGAATATTAAATTGTTAGACATTCCTGCGCAGACCGCCACAAAAATACGTGGGATAATGGAACAACCAATACCTGAATTAAATAGGGCAGAATTCCAACGCATGTTTTATGAAGATAAGCTGTGGGCAATAATGAAAAACGTTCCGGAATGGATAACTAATACCTGGTTATCATTAAATGCATTTGCAAAACAAACGCACAAATAAATTTGAATTTACAGTAATTTTACTTATAATTGTTACATGACAGATAAATTATCGGACTACGGTTGGGGCTTTCAAGTTAAAGTTCTTGCTGCTATGTTTACGGATAGACTATTTTTACAGCAAATATCAGATATTATACGTGCTGAATATTTTGAGTCTGATGCAAATAGTTGGTTATTAGATATCATATTAACACATTTCCGAGAATATAAAACACCGCCTAGCAAAGATGTTTTAAAAGTAAAAATAACGGAAATTGAAAATGACATATTAAAGGCAACCGTATTAGAACAATTGAAAGATGTGTTCAGATACATGGAGTCAGATGACTTGACATTTGTAAAAGATGAAATTTTAAAATTTTGCAAGAATCAGGAAATTAAACAAGCTATAATGGATTCGGTTAGTTTGTTAAAACATGGAAATTTTGACGAAATAAAAAGCAAAATTGATAGTGCCATGAAAGCTGGCGCCGATACCAATATTGGATTGGAATATGTAATGGATGTTGCTGCACGATACAATGAAGCAGCACGACATACAATAACAACCGGATGGGATGTAATTGATGATTTGATGGATGGCGGACTAGCCCCGGGAGAATTAGGAGTTGTAATGGCACCTGCAGGTATTGGAAAATCTTGGCTTCTTATCAATATTGGAGCAAATGCAGTAAAAGACGGAAAAACAGTTATACATTATACATTGGAACTCAATGAAAATTATGTAGGCCAACGCTATGATTCAGTATTTACAGGAATTCCAGCACAAAATTTAAAAAATTATCGAGAAGACATTGAAGCAAAAATGCTAACACTTAAAGGCGATTTAATTGTAAAATATTTTCCTACCAAATCAGTAGGAGTAATGGGCTTAAAGGCTCATATAGAAAAAACAATAATGCTTGGCAAAAAACCAGATCTAGTAATTGTGGATTATGGTGATTTGCTTAAAGTTAACATTAAAAAGGACAAGCACGAAGCCTTAGAGGACTTGTACGAAGAGTTACGTGGTATGGCAGGGGAATATGAAATTCCAGTATGGACCGCATCACAAGCAGGAAGAAGCGCCTTAGAAGAGGATATTATTGAAGCAGACAAAATTGCATCATCATATGGAAAAGTAATGGTTGCTGACTTTTTAATGTCGCTTTCTAGAAAGGTAGAAGACAAAATGTCAGGAACGGGTAGAGGTCACGTTATTAAAAATAGATTTGGACCAGATGGCATAACATTGCCATGCAAAATTAATACAAATAATGGACAATTTCAATTCTTTGAACCACAAACTCAACAAGGAAAACAGACCACACAAATCATGAAAACAGGAGAAAACATGGTCAAGAAAAATTTAGCACAAAAGTTCAAAGATTTAGGCGGAACTTTAGGATAAAAACATATTTATATAAAATGGGTTAGGAAAGTGATTTCCGCCCTTTTTTTATCTAAAATCATTTACATATACAAACAAGGAGATTACAAACAATGGACATTTCAAACAAAATTTTAAGTGAAATTACGGTATACATGAAGTATGCAAAATATCTTCCAGAACTCAATAGAAGAGAATCTTGGGAAGAACTAGTTACAAGAAACAAACAAATGCATATTAAAAAATATCCGGCGTTAGTTGACGAAATCAATGCCGCATATGAATTTGTATATGCAAAAAAAGTATTGCCATCAATGCGTAGTTTGCAATTTGGTGGAAAATCAATTGATATATCACCCAATCGAATTTACAATTGTGCATATTTGCCAATTGATGACCACCGTGCATTTGGAGAAGCAATGTTTCTTTTATTAGGAGGTACGGGTGTTGGATATTCGGTTCAAAAACATCATGTAGAATTATTACCAGAAATACATAAACCAAATCCAAAAAAGATGCGTCGTTATTTGATTGCAGATTCAATTGAAGGATGGGCTGATGCAGTTAAGATGCTTGTTAAATCATATTTTGTTGGCGGATCATCTTACAATTTTGATTTTTCAGATATTCGTGCCAAAGGTGCAAGACTTGTTACTTCAGGAGGAAAGGCTCCAGGACCTCAACCATTAAAAGAATGTTTGATGAAACTGCAAGGAATTTTAGATACAAAAGAAGATGGCGATAAATTATCTCCAATTGAAGTACATGATATGGTTTGCCATGTTGCAGATGCAGTATTGGCAGGTGGTATTCGTAGAGCAGCACTTATAGCATTGTTTTCAGCAGATGATGAAGAAATGATTTCTTGCAAATCAGGTAATTGGTGGGAAAACAATCCACAAAGAGGTCGATCAAACAACTCAGCAACTTTGATGCGTCACAAATTAACCAAAGAATTCTTTATGGA
>ENA-OSIY01001822-OSIY01001822.1-marine-metagenome-genome-assembly--contig:-NODE-1822-length-11263-cov-6.245575_pt1 | contig 11263 bp, 7 predicted proteins | sample MGYA00237884_ERZ534233 | MGnify/ENA primary metagenome ERZ534233 (study PRJEB26412, sample SAMN06343840) | marine metagenome | isolation source: estuarine water | place: USA: Columbia River Estuary... | reverse complement strand
TATTTACTTTTAAAGTATTAAAAATACGGAATAGCGGATAATGGTGGATTTTTTAAGATTTTAAAAAATAATTAAAAAATAATAAAGGCCACTTATTATAAGTGGCCTTTATTTCTATTTTTTAATTATTTCTGACTATCTAATAAGTCTTTTTCTTCTGGTGTTAATGAATCAACACCATATTTAAATATTTTTTCTAAAATAATATCCACATCCAAAATAACTGGTTCAACCAACACTTGATACGGTGTAATCAATGACAACTCTTCTAAAAATACATTAAACATTCTAACCTTATCACAATCTTTTATCTTAAAGGCATTATCTTTAATAACAGTAAATGCCACAGAAACTCCCTCTCTAGTAAACCAAATTTTGGCATAAGTTTTTTTCTTGAAATTTACAAGACTTTCATAACAAAACGAATATTCCGCACTAAAGTTTTTCAACTCTGTTTCGTTCAATATTGTAAAATCTACACAGATTATGTCTTTCATAGTTTTCTTTGTTTGTTTGTTTTACAAATATAAATAAACTATATTGTTTAAACAAACAAAATGTGTATTATATTTTTAATATATATGAAAAATAAAATTTTAAAATGAAATACCTTAATAAGAGAGATGAGTTTTTAAAAAACTATAATGATATTCTAAACATAAAGAAAAACTATATCCCTAATGAATCTATCAATGAGGAAAATGACAATGCTGGTCCATTTTCAAATGATATTGGATGGGGTGACTCTTTGTTGGGAAGATTGATAAATTCTGTAATAAGAAAGGCCAAAATAGGTGCAAACCTTATTAGAATTAAAGCAGTTGAACAAAGACTTAGAGATGCAATGGATGAACTTTTATTAGATACATCGGTTGCAGAATTGGATGAGAACGATAAAAAGTTATATGCAAAAGCACTTATAACAACCTATCTTATTGCACTACAGACCGGTGTTGAAAAAGGTAGTCCTATGGAAGAATTAAAAAGTCTAACAGATACTGCAATAAATGCCGTCGAAAATAGTGAATATTTAGAAGACAAAAATGAATTATTAAGACAACTTAAAGAATGGTCTAAATTCTTAAACGAATTTAAAGAAGAAGAAGGACAGGAAGAAGGACAGGAAGAAGGTCAGGGAGAAGGTCAAAGTGCTGAAGAAACAATGAATGTAAATGAAGCACAATTTGGAAACTTCAAGTATTTATTCAATATGTTGTTAATATTCAAAGGAGTAGAAACTGAAAGAATTGAGTACAATAGAAGTAGAACCGCGACTGCAGGAACTTCGGGTGTTGCAGGAACGTCTGGTACACAATCACAGGCACAAGCACAAAATGTACAAGCGGCAGCACAAGGTGGTACTAATGTAGGACAACCGATTAAACAGAATGCGTCAGTATCTTTATTAAAATATAATGAATTCAAAAAAATAAATGAAGGAATAGGTAAAGCAGTAGGTGGTGTTGCAGGAAAGATATGGAAGTTCATTACTGGTGGAAAAGACGAAAGAAAATTAGATAAAGAAACAGAGAATCTATGGAATTCGTTGAATCAAGTATACAAAGTGTTTGTACAGGCAGGAGAAGCAAAGGAAGGCGGTGTTTTATCAAAAGATAGTGAGTTCCATAGGTTTTTAAAACTTACTCCAGAACAGATAGAGGGAGACCCTAAATTAAGACTTGAATACAACAGATACAAAACAAACTTATCTAAAATATACACTTTTGTAAGATCCGAAAACGGAATAACAGAAGGTGTTCATGATATCTTAGGTAAGTCGGAAGATATGGGTAAAAAAATATCTATGTTATATTCAGTGACTAAAACAAAACCAGATGGTAGTTTTCCACAATATCCAGGAAGTTTAGGTGAAGTTTGGGATGAACTTGTTGAAAACATTGAAGGTTTCAACAAATACATGAAAAATGTATTTGCAGTTGAAAGTAAATGGAAGGTTGGAGACACAGTATCTTGGAAGAGTGATAAGACCGGAAACACAATATCACAAGAAGTATTAAGAATCGATGGTAAAAAATTGGTCTTCAAAGATAAAAAAGGAGAAGAATATACAAAGTTCATGTCAGAAGTTGAAAAAGTTGAAGAATCTATGAATGAAGAAGTACAACCACAAGGACAAGCTCAACCACAAGGACAGGGTCAAGCTCAACCACAAGGACAGGGTCAAGCTCAAGGTCAGGGACAAGGTCAAGATGAAGAGGAAGAAGAAAAAGATGGGGAAGTATCTGGATGGAAGAATCCAAATAGTGTTACTAGAATACAGGATTGGTGGGGTAAGAACATGGATCTTAAAAAATGGATGATTGAAAAAACAGAAGTTGAAAAAGTAAGAATAAACTTAGAGAAAAAACTTGCAGAGAAAAAAGATTCTGTTGTAATAAACGGAATGGATCCTGTATTAGAAATTGTAAAAGTATTCAATAGAGCATATAAGCTACACACAACTCAAGTTATTCCTACAGGACGAAGTGGTGGGAAAGTATCCAATAAATCATTCATGGAATATCACTGTTTTGGTACTGGAACACCAGCAAACGCAGGTGAGCAGGGAGGACCATACAGAAACATCGCAATATTTAACCAATGGGAAGACTGTGTTAATGATGTTAAAAAGGATAAAAAATATCAATGTATATTCAACGTCGGAACAAAACTCAAAGTTGGAAACGAGTTCATAGACAAGGCTGGTTCGAACCTTAGAAAGTTTATGACAGACATGCTTGACGGAGAAGAATTGTACAAAGGAGGATCAGCAAAAGAACAGGGAGCACAAGCCAAATTCTTGGACAAATACTTTGGATATAAAGATGACAAAGATGGAAAAGATACCTACTATGACGGTGATAGTGAAAGAACAGCAATAAGTAATGCGGCTGCCGGAGTAAAAGGTGCAAAACTTGATATAATTGATGCGACAATGACTCCAATTCCATTTGCTACACTAGATGAGTTGAAAGGAACGTTTTTTTGTCTGAGGCTGGGCGAAAAAAATAGTAGTAGTGTGGAGTCGTGGTATTTCTGCATTCAAGAAATTCAGGGTAAGACTTTATATCTAAGCTACGCACAAACTGCATTTCATATGGCACTAATGATTTATAAAGACAAACTGGCAAAACCCGAACTAGATTCGAAAAAGTTTAAGAACCAATTAGAAAAAGATGGAGACACAACATTTCCAATTAGAGCAACCACAGTAGATAGTGATAGGTTTTTTACTAAAGAAGGAAAAATTTTACCACAAAGTATTAATTTAGGATATGTCACTAAAAAAATGGGTGAGGGTAGTAGATCTAGTGCGGTGAATAACCAAGAAAAAGAAATTATAAAAGGAGATGAACAGTCATGGAAAATCCAAAAAGCTTTCTGGATAACAGACTTGGAAGAAGGTTCAAGCACGGCAGATTCCAAAAGAATAAAAGTTAAACCAACGTCTATAAATTCGGCGATAGTGGATAAAGGTGGATTCAATGATATAATTCGAACAGAAGGAATCCAGAATGTTAAAATGGAACTACGTTAAAAAATCAGAAATAAAATGAAATACTTAAAAAAATTTAAACACTTTGAAAATATAGAAGTGAGTGTAAAAGATGAGCCGGATGTAAAATTGGCAAAGGAGGCTACAAATGATTTAGAGGAAAAATTAAAAGAATTTCCTGCAATCAAAGCAGAATTAGATAAAGCATTCACAGATATTAAAAGTGATAAAGATAATGAGGTTTTAAATAAAAGAATTGGTGAAATCAAAAAAAAATTTACGGATAACCCATTCATAGAAGAATATACACACATGATGAATATTCAAATTAGAGTAAAACAAATTCAGGACGAATTATTAAAGTATAATGATGATTTATTTAAAAATGAAGAAGATCTTAAACAGATATCGACGGATAAAGGTGATATTACCGCAAAATCTAAAACAATAAACGATATTAAGACTGCACAAATGGAAAAAAATCAAGAAATATTAGATCTTAAAAAGGATCTCATAGAAGCCGAAACAAATATTAAAAATAAAATGAGCGAAATAAAAGATGAAATGCAAGATTCATCAAAAAAAATAGCTACTATTTAGTAAAAATAGAAAAATATCGCTTTTTTCATTTTATATATACCTTAACTATAAAAAAAATTAACTAAAAAATATGGCAATTCAAATTGGAAAATACAAAAGACCTGGAATATTCCTAGAGGAATATGATAACTCAGTTATCTCTTCTCCAGTTGTTGAAGGACTTACAAACTTAGTAATTGGTGTCTCCAAAAAAGGACCTGTTAATACACCAATAAGAGTTAGTAACGTAAATGACTTAGAAATAATATTTGGTCAATTGGACCGAAGCTTGGAAAGAAAAGGTTCATTCTTTCACAGAACTATTTCTAAAATGTTGGAAACAGCTCCGGTTTATGCAATAAACCTATTACTTACCAATGACAACTTAGATGTTATTGAATATAAATCTTTATCTACTTCAGCTGACTACTTAAATGATATTGAAAGAGAAGGACCTTATAGAAGATTTTTTGATACTACAGGTTTCTGGAAAAGAGACACTGAGTCTTTTATAAACCTTACTAAAAATAATATTGGATATTCAGAAAGAGCATTTAGTTTAACTAATTTATCTGATAAATACGCAACAGTATTTATTTTTAAATCAGTAGTTTCAGGATTTGACAGAAGTCTTATCGAATGGTATGGTTCCGAAGATAAAATGCCTCCTTATGTTGGTGTTAATGATTATGCATCAGATTATATGATAGATGTTGTAATTGTTAGTGGTGATTGGTCAGACTACAAAACTTTGGCAGTAGACTCTAAATGGAGTACATACTTCAATTCAACAGGACTTAGAAAAGAAAAAGTAAGAGAGTTTGCAAGTGATAGAAATATATCACTTTTATCATACTACGAAGGACTTTCTTTAATTCCATATTTTAGAGATTCAAACGGTAGAAATATTTTTATCGAAACTGTAGTAAACAGAGATACAGATAGAACAGGAATATTTTGTGCATTCAACAACGATTTAGTTGAAACAGACTTTTTTAATGGAAAATTAGATTTAATTGGACATACAATTGCAGGTAAAAACGAAACTAATATTGATTTTCTTTCTTATCAAGATGTAATTTCTGAAGAAATTGAAATCGTTTCAAATCCATTGGATTTACCAGGAAACGTAACCGCATTATTAGGTGGTTCTGCGTCTTGGGCATACGAAAATACTAACCGTCATGCGTATGGTTCTCCTAAAACAAAAGGATTTGTTGAAAATGGTGATGAAAGAACTGCATATTTCTCAGAAGGATATATCTATAATATCGAATTAGATACTTTAGGTGAGGCAACTCCATATTATGGAACAAATAGTATTGTTGCAACATATTCATTAGTAAATTCGGATTATGAACCATTTATGGTAGTAGGTGATAAAAAAGTGACTTTAGATTCAAATCCGGTTACTCTTTCTATATCTACAAGTAATTATCCATATAGTACAACTACGGCTACATATTCATCTACATTTGTTGTAGACTCTACAGGTAAATTTAAAGTTGTAAATAGTACAAACTCTAAAAATCCAGCAGTTGCTTCTTCTGATATCGTATTAGCATATGTCAAATTTGGAGTTAAAGAACAGACATTATTTGGAACTCCAGTTTGGAAAAACATAAACATACAAGAGAATGGATTCAAAAACTTTGTATTCGGAAATACATCAGGTGCTGATTACTATATTGAACCAGTTGTTGGTGCGACAGGATCTATCAAAGTAACATTCACAGATACAGACACATCTTTAAGTGTTAAAGATTATGCACAATATAGAAGATTTAAAATGTTCAACAGACTTGTTGATTTAATTGATAGCCCTAATAAAGAAAAAATGGTTATGTTAAAAAGCTATGATGGAAACAAAGGTGACAAAATAAGTTTGGCAGATGTTTCAATATCTAATATTGTTACTTCATCAACACAAGATAAATCTTTTGAGCTTAAACTTCCATTCGAAATATCAGAATTATCAGATATATTAGCAGGATTCTTAGTATTTTATACAATAGATGATGAGTTTATATTAGGTGCAAAAGGTGTTAAAACTAAAGCAGAAGTTGCAAATGATGATTTTGGTGTTGCTGCTAAATATTCTAAATTATATAAAAGATATAATGACGGTGTTATAAACACAGGGGATTTCTTCAATGCAAACAAAACACCACAATCTATATTAGAAAAAGCGAATGATACTCCTTATGTAGTTGATGCAGAATATATATCAGATGTTTACTTTTTTGACGGAGAATCTACAGTAACTGTATTTGGATTGACCGCAGGAATAAATGTTGGTTTAACTTCTTCAGCTGCCGGATATGACTACATTGGCTTTAGATCATCAGAATCAATAGACTTTTTAACTTATGATGTAATTTCTATAAAAGGAGCTTCTATAAACACAGGAACATTTACTATCGTATCAAGCGATTTAAAATCGAGTATAGATCCTTCTGGTCTTTTATTTGACTATGTATTTAGAGTAAATGAAGAAACTTCATACGAAAGAGTTCAAAATGTTTCTATAATAAAAGATTACAATACCAAACATTACCTTAAAATGTATGTTGAAGGAGAGCGTTTAAATGTTTCATTTATGGACGAAACTTTTACAGCATACGAAGAGGTTGACATAAATACTGCAGGAACTTTCGAAATAAACTCTGCAATCACAAACTACAAACAATCTTTAGAAATTGAAGTTCCTGTTGGATATGTTCAAGTTCCTAATAAAGTTTTAGTTAATGGTTCAAGATATACAGAAGTTAAAGTAGGTGATTTCTTAGAAGCATTCTATGATGAGACTACATTAAACATCGGTCAATATCCTAGAAAACTCACAAGAATTGTTTCTAAAAGACAATATGCAGGAAATACAGATTTAGTGGAAATTGCTTGTGATTCAAAAATCAAAGTAACTGCATTTGGTTCAGATTTACAAACAATGAGATACAAAACGGTTGACAACTATGCAACAACATATAAAGCAATCTCTTTAAAAGGATTCAGAGTAAGAGAAGCATCTTTACCTGATGGTACCGAAGCTAAACAAAATGCACTATTAAATCTTGTTGGTAAAGGAACACCATTATTTAAGGCAATAACTAATAAAGAAGCAATTGATTTTAGATACTTAATTGATTCATTTGGATTAGGATTAACAGAAAGATCTAAACAACAATTAGTAGATATTTGTGGTGATAGATTAGATGCATTTGGTTTCTTAAACATGCCTTCTATGAAGTCATTTAAAAACTCAAGCTCACCTACTTTCGTAAACAGAGAAGGAGTTCTTCAAACTGAGTTTGTCGCAAAAGGTGGTGATCCTGAAAGTGGACCTGCATTCCTTTACTCATTCGGAGAAGGTGCTGGTACAACATGTGTTGGTTACTTCTTACCTTACTTATCAGTTAATGATAACGGAAGACCATTAGATATGCCACCAGCATCATATGTTGCAACAACATATATGAGAAAACATATATCAAATGTAGCATCTATAACACCATGGACAATTGCGGCGGGTGTTACTAACGGTAGAATTACAAATATCACTGGATTAGAAATGGACTTTACTCCAACTGATATCGAATGGTTAAATGGTGCTCAAATCAATCCAATCGTTTACAAAAGAAATAGAGGAAACGTTATTGAAACTGAAAATACTGCACAGGTTCTTTATAAATCGGCACTTTCTTACATACATGTTAGAGAAGTACTTATTGAACTTGAAAGAGAATTGTCAAGAATGTTGTTAGACTTCCAATGGAGATATAATACACCAGACATTAGATCTGAGATTAAACTTAGAGCAGATGTTATTTGTGAAGCATATGTTAGCAAAAATGGATTATATAACTACTTCAATAAAATGGATGAAGAAAACAATACCAATGAGATTATCGATAACCAAATTGGTGTACTTGATACATATGTAGAACCTATTAAGGGTATGGGTGTCATTGTTAACAATGTAACTATTCTTAGAACTGGTGCAATCAATGCTGGAGGTTTCCAATAAGAATTATTAATAAATATTTAAAAGTCTCAAAGAAATTTGAGACTTTTTTATTAAACAATAATAGGTGTATTTAATATATATGTTAAATAGTATGTATTATGGATTTAAAAATATTTAATTCTACCGATTCATCTGGACGAATGTCTAAAGAATCTTTTATATCAAAGAATCATAAAGAAGAGTATGATTATATAATTAATTATTGTGATGACTTAAACTTACAAGATATAACATTCAAAGAAAAAGTATATCTATCTATAAATATATTAAACAAAGTGCCAATTTGTAAAAATTTAAATTGTATAAATAGTGTAAAGTTTAAGAATTCGACAATAGGATATTTAGAATATTGTAGTAGAAAGTGTGTATCATCGGATCCAGATATTATTAAATTAAAAGAGATGAAATCTTTGGAAAAATTTGGAACAAAATCACCGTCTCAATCGAAAATAGTTAAAGATAAATCAACTAAAACTAACTTAGAAAGATATGGATACAAATCTGCAATGTGTCTTTTAGAAACTCAAGAAAAATCAAAAGATACACTATTGAGAAACCATGGAGTTAATAACCCAAGTCAATCAACTGATATATTACAAAAAAGAATACAATCATTCAAACAAAGTAATTATAAAGAAACATATAAAAAAACCTCATTAGTAAAATATGGTGTAGAACATCCATGGATGAATAAAGACATACACAAAAAGACAATAGATTTTTTTTACATTTCGTATAGGAATAGGATAGATAATAAAATCAATCAAAATAAATTTAACTTCATAGATTTTCAAAAAGGAATAACAACAAATTTGTTATTCAAATGTAATGATTGTGGTAATAATTTTGATATATTACCATATCAGTTTTATTATAGAACAAATAATGGTGTGAGTATCTGTACAAATTGTTTCCCAATATCAGAAAATGCATCTATATCACAAATAGAACTTTATAATTTTATTATGGAAAACTATAATGGTGAAGTTATATTAGATTGTAAAAGTATAATAGCACCATATGAAGTAGATATCTATCTACCTGATTTAAAACTAGGGTTTGAGTTTAATGGAGTTTGGTGGCATTCTGATAAGTTTAAAGGTGAAAACTACCATTTAAAAAAATATAATCTATCAATCTCAAACGAGTTTAATTTAGTAACAATTTGGGAAGATGATTGGGTGGTAAAAAGAGATATATGTGAATCATTTATTCTAAATAAAATAGAAAAGACAAAAAATAAAATATGGGCTAGAAAATGTATTATTAAAGAAATATCCTATAATGAATCCAAAGATTTCTTAGAAAAAAATCACTTACAAGGTGATTGTAAATCATCAATAAGAATAGGTTTATATTACAATGATGAATTAGTTACACTAATGACATTCTCAAAACTAAGACTACCATTACAGAGAAAAGAAGTTAATAGGAAAAAGGAAAAAAATTATGAGTTGACCAGATTTTGTAATGTAATAAATACAAATGTTGTAGGTGGTGCTTCTAAATTAATAAAATATTTTTTAAATAAATATACACCAATACAAATTGAGACATATTCCGATAATTTAATATCAAATGGTAATCTATATAAAACATTAGGTTTTGAATATTCACACACATCAAAACCCGGATATTGGTATGTAATTGACGGCATTAGAGAACATAGATTCAATTGGAGAAAACAAAGACTGATAAAAATGGGATATGATATCAATAAAACTGAAGAAGAGATAATGAGCGAAATGGGATATTATAGAATATATAATGCAGGTAATAAAAAATGGTTATATAAAACACTAAAAACTTTATAATATTTTTTAATATAAAGGTAGAATAGTATATATAATATATATTCTAAAAAATAACAAATAACATTATGTCTAATAAAGAACAAGAAATGAGTGAAGAAGACTACCTAAAGAGGCATCTAAATGATTTGGAAGTGGGTAAGAATCAGAACAACTTCAATGATAATACTACACAAAAACCAGTTGTAGAAGGAACAAAAGTAAGTGATTTACAATACTTTAATTTTGATATTAGAGAGTTACCATGCGGACAATTCTATCCTACAGGAACTCTTTTTATGGTAAGACCTGCACAAGTAAAAGAAATTCAAGCATACTCTATGGTAGATGACAATAACTTCTATGACATAGTGGAAAAAATGAATGATATTTTACAATCATGTGTGAGAGTTAAATACTCTGATGGAAAAATAGGATCATACTTAGATATTAAAGACCAAGATAGATTATTTTTAGTTTTTCTTATTAGAGAACTTACATTCCAAGCAGGAAATTCATTATCAGTAAATACAAAATGTGGATGTGGTGAGGAAGTTGCCATCGAACTTAGTAAAGATAATTTTGTATTTCATGATATAGATGTGAAATTAGAAAAATTTTATAATAGAAATTCTGGATCTTATAACTTTAAAACCGTTAATGGTAAATCGTTTGAGTTAACACCACCTAACATAGGTTTACAAAAAGCATTTACTGAGTATATTATGAAGGAAAACAACGACAAAAGAAATCCTAATTTGGCGTTTTTGAAAATAATTCCATTTATGATGAATGGTAGAACTTCTATAACATACGAAGGAATTAAATCTAAGGTAAAAGAATTCGAAGAAATGGATGATATCTCATTTCAATTCTTGAATGCAGCTGTGGGCAAGATGACATTTGGAATAAAAGAACTAAAAAAAATGTGTCCGTGTGGTGAGGAGGTCCACACAGATATGCAATTTCCCAACGGAGCCTCAGGTATTTTCGTTATTCATGATGCCTTTGAAGCATATATTAAAGAATAAATTAATGCTTCAAAAGCATTTTCATACACAAGAAGCTTCTATGGATGAATGGCCATTTTGGTTGTTTGAAGAGAACATAAAAATTGTAAATGAAATTGCAGAAGATGAAGATAAACAAAGAAAGAAAGACGAAGGTGATCAACAAAAAGGAATGCCTGATACAAATTCAATGATGAGAAATGCATCTAATATGACAAATAATATGAGCATGCCAAAATTCTAATAAAAAAAGCTACATTTCTGTAGCTTTTTTTATTTCAATAATAATTCAAATTTAATTTTACCACAATCATATACTTTAAAAATTTTATTATCAAACATATAATTACTTTCAGTAATATCA
>ENA-OSIY01001821-OSIY01001821.1-marine-metagenome-genome-assembly--contig:-NODE-1821-length-11265-cov-5.497229_pt1 | contig 11265 bp, 16 predicted proteins | sample MGYA00237884_ERZ534233 | MGnify/ENA primary metagenome ERZ534233 (study PRJEB26412, sample SAMN06343840) | marine metagenome | isolation source: estuarine water | place: USA: Columbia River Estuary... | reverse complement strand
TTCTTCTACAAAGGCAGAAATTACAGGAACTCTTGTGGAACCGCCAACAAACACCACTTCATCTATGTCATCTGGGCCCAATTTAGCGTCTTTTAGGGCTCTTTCTACACAAACCTTAGTTCTCATCAACAAAGGCTCTATTGCGGCCTCAAATTCAATTTTATTTACAGATACATCAATGTGAATTGGAGCATTGTTGACAAACATAAAATAAGGTACATTAATCTCAGCTGAATTAGAAGACGAAAGATTCTTTTTAGCCTGTTCGCATTGCTGCCAAAGTCTTGCCCTTGATGTAGAATCGAATTCTTTGATATGAGGCAGCTTCTTCAAGACTAAATTAAATAAAACTTCATCAAAGTCATCGCCTCCAAGATTTGTATCTCCAGAAGTCGACTTTACTTCAAAAACACCAATTTCACTTATAGCTAAGATGGTTACATCAAAAGTGCCACCACCAAGATCGTATACTAAAATGGTTTGATTTCTTCTATCATCTAATCCATAGGCCAAAGCAGCAGCTGTTGGTTCGTTGATGATGCGAATAACTTCTAGTCCAGCTAATTCACCAGCTGTTTTTGTAGATTGCCTTTGATTATGATCGAAATATGCTGGAACGGTGATAACAGCTTGATTTACTTTTTTACCTAAAGCAACTTCACAATCTTTTTTTATTTTTTTAAGAATTTCACTTGATATTTCTTCGGGCGACCAGACTGAATTACCAAGATCAAATCTTTTGTTTGTCCCCATGCTTCGCTTAACAGATCTGATCGTATTGTCAGCATTGGTTGCTTCCTGATCCGCAGCATATTTGCCAACCAAAAGTGATTTATCTGATTTAATCGCAAAAACAGAAGGGGTAGTCCTAAAACCCTCGGCATTTGGAATGATTTCAACATTACCAGAAGAATTTACATAAGCAGCACAGGAGTTTGTAGTTCCTAGATCAATTCCGATAGCAATTGATTCATTTTCCATAAATATTCACCCTTGTATTTTTATTTTAATTATACAAAAAGAAAAAACCAGAGATTTCTCTCTGGTTTAAAACTTATAATCATTTGAATAGAACCCTGGGCCTTTGAAAGCTATACCTACAGGATAAAGCTTTTTCTTTAACTCAGGAGCTGAACATTTAGGGCAATCCTTAAGTGATTCGGCTGTAATTTTTTGTTCTATATCAAATTGGTGACTACATTTTTTACAAATATAAGTATATGTCGGCATTCTGCCCTTAATCTTCCCTTGGAATATCAGATCCTGGTCTTCTTCCCTCATAAAGGGTTGAAAGTGGATTGAATTCTTCATCATTTAATTTTTTATTAAAAACTTCTATTTCTCTTTGAGTAATTGGGGTGCGCTTTGCTGTCTTTTTTGGATCTTTTGGGAGTTTATCCTTGTACTCATGAACAATTGACACAGATTGAACTATTGCAAAAGTATCCTTGCATTTAGGACATTTCATAATAGCATATACTTCGATTTCATTTTTGGGATAATACCCTAAATGAGACTCGCGATAGAATGTAGCTTTACAAGTGCGGTTGACACACTGCAAAGGTGTACCTACGATTGTTTGTTTAAACATACGCTCCTCCTAACAAAGGGAAAGAAACAATAATATAATATTATTTCAATAAGGTATTCGCAACCTGTTTTTTAATCACTCTTAAATCAAAACCTGACTCAGATTCATAAACTCTTTTTCTTGCCAAAGAATGTTTTCTCATGTGTTTATCAGAATCCATAAAATCAATAACTACAGCTTCGGTTTTACCGCTTTCTTTATGTGATCTAATAACTCTACCAACAGTTTGCAAAACTGTAGCAGAAGCCTGTGTGCTTCCAGCCATGACTAAAACACTTATAGCTGGCGCATCTATGCCTGTATTTAGCCACTGCGTTCCTATTAATATAATTTCATTTCTTTCGCAAGCATCAAGCATTCTTTTGCGATAATCTTGCTCTTCATCATCTGGATCATCCTCACCCTTGTCACTTCCAGGAACAAAGACAGACCCTTTAATCATATCTTCCAAGATATTACCGTGCTCAATTCTATCAACTATGATCATAACAGGCTTACCTTCTTCTTGGAAGGCTTCAGCAAATTGTTTTATTCGATAATTTCTTTCCCAGCACTTAGTAATATGTTTTGTGTAAGAATCGGCATAGTTTACAACCTCTTGTTCAGAATAACTAATCGGAATCATAAATATTCTTGGCGGAACTAAGAAACCTCTATCAATCAAAAATGTAGGACTTACCTCAACGAGCTTTTTCCCCATGCATCCTTCAAGTCTAATCTCTTGATTGTCTTCACGCCAGGGAGTTGCACTTAAGCCAAATCTATAATAAGCCCTATCAGCGTGATTTGCTAAAGCTTCAATTACAATAGCCGCCAAGTGAGCTTCATCAACAATGACAGCTTGTGCATTAGAGAACAATTCTCTAATTTTTCTTTTATTCTCTATTGATTGTAATCTTGTATCTAATGAAGCTTTTGCTTTTTTATAAGCAGTGATTTCATTTTTTATTAAATTGCTAAAAGTTTTATCGAAATCTTTTTGAAGTAATGATAAAGCTTTCTCTAAAACTTTCTTTTCTTTATCATTCGCTAAAGAAATTTGCTTTTCAGTTTCCTCAATGTGCAATGAAGCCTCTGAAAGATGTTGTGATGCATGGGCTTTTGCCTTATTGTAAGCTTTTTCGGTAAAAGAAAACTCAGCTTTTAACTGCTCTAGTGTCTTTTTTGTGCCTTCGCCTACAAGCTCATCTACTTCAATCTTATTTTTAGATTCACTAAACTTCTCATTGAAGGCTGCCAAAGCCGTCTGGTAGGTAATTACATTTACACCATTGGGATTAATATCAAATACGCCATCTCCAAGCATCCCTACATGGGCAGATTTTTCTTCTACCTTAAGATATTTCACAAACTCTTTCTGAGTCTGTTTTAATAGTGATCTTGATGGAACAATAAAAAGAACAGGCGATACAGACATTCTTGATATAAGTTCACAAGCTGTCATAGTTTTACCAGCACCTGTAGCCAGGGCTAAAATACCCCTTGTTACAGACATTGCTCGCTCTACTGCATTGATCTGATAATCGTAAAGGCTTCGCCCATAGTCGGCAAATGTGGTATCAATTTTTATATTTATATCTGGCTTTATTCTATTATCAACAAGTCTATATTCACAACCCTGTGATTTCAAAGCATTTAATACATTGGAAAGCAAACCAGTTGGAAAAGATTGTGTTTTCTTATCGTATAGAGAAATAATACCATCCCAGACATTATTTTTATACGCAGGAGACCATTCAGCATTGGGCACCATGTAACCACACTTTTCTCTAAGCATGTTGTGAAAAGCATACTGATGCTCTTTCTCTGGGTGCAATTCACCTACGATTTTACATCTGGTATTAGTAATAACAATAGACACCATAACATAATTATTATGGTGTCTATTTGAAAATAAAAATATTTATCTTAAAAATATTTACTTAAGCTTTGCGACTTTTTCTGCATATTCTGCGCGATAAAGACTTTCTAGATGAGGCTCATTATGCATTTTGACACTAAGCTCGTGAGCAAATTCTGCAATTTTTTCAGATTTAGCTTTTCTACCACGTCTTGACATAATTTCAACATCATCATCAGATGCATCGACAACTTCTGCTACAGCAACTGCTACAGCAACTTCTACTACAACAGGCGCTTTAACTTCTGGAGCTTCTTCGGCAACCTTTGGTTCTTCTTTTGCCTTTGCAACCACAGGAGCTACTGGCTTAACCACTTCTTCTACTTGCACTGGGGTGTCAATTACTTCAGGTGTCTTCTCTACAACTTTAGTCTTAGCAGCGGTTGCTTTTGGTTTTACTTCTTCAGCCATTTTTCTAACCTTTATATTTTAATTTTTAGATAGCAATTTGAATGCTATATTTCTTTTTTTCTTATCAGAAAATGAACTTACAGTCATCTGTGCGGCTTCTTCAACCGCCTTGTTTTCATCATCTGTTAATGATTTATTATCGCTTTCAAATGCCCTTGCCTTGACTATTCGAATGAATTCTTCCAACATCTCTTGGTCAGTGTATTCACCATCTTTGATGTCTTCCAATCCTCTTCGTATAGCATCTATGATGACAGTAGATTTTTCTCCAAATTTATTTTGAAGAAAACCATCAACTTTGCTTAAGCAGGATTCTACAAAAGCAATTTCTTTCTGTCTGCCTGTTAAATACTTAAGAGATAATGTAATGCCTAAAGCCAGCAAAATCCACAATCCATAAACAGACAAAAATAAATCAAAAGCATGCTTGATATTTACTAACATATTAGCACTTAATAGCTATGACGTCACTATCATCGTCGTCATCAGGAAAAGCATCTTCGACAACAGGAACTTCGATAGATTTTGAAATATCGCGATGGCAATATGGGCAAGTGCCATTGGCACCAAGATTGACTCTAAATACAATATGTGTACAAGCCTTGCAGACAATAACGCCTTCAGTGTCGCTTTGGTCTGCTACATTTTCGATGTGGCCTGTGGCTCTTCTATACATTGTCATAATTATTTTCCTTTTCCCTTGTAATATTTTTTTTAACTTATCAAGGAGAGATAGCTTTTCAAAGCTTGCGCTTGTTCTGTTGTTAATTTATTTGGCATTTTAAAATTAACTTGAACTATATAGTCAGTTCTGTTGCTGTGATCAACAAAAAAGCCTTGGTGTCTAAATTGTATTTTTTGACCAGCCTTGCAAGCTTGAGGTATCTTAATTGTTACTTCTGCATTGTCTAGGCTTGTAACCTTCTTGTCAGCTCCTATCATAGCTTCAACAGGATCTATATCTAATTGTACATTACAATTGCCAGTTTCATCAATTTTGAAATAAGGATCATCCTGCAATTTGCACTGAATAACTAATGGGCCTGGTTGTTGATCTGAATCTTCTTGGGATCCAGCACCCTGTAAAACGAATTGTCTATTTATGCTTCCAAGTGGGAAGGTAAGTTCTTTTTGGACTTGTACTTTTTTGATTCCAAACCCATGGCAAGATCCGCAAATTACAGCATGCAAAAAACCTCTACCTCTACATCTGCCACAAGGGCCTAGATCTTGCTGCATATGGAAGAATCCATTATTGAATATTTGAATATTTCTTCCTGCTCCATTACAATCAGGACATACGGAAGGGACACCCGTGTCTGATTTTCCACCCTCTCCATTACAATCTGAGCAAAATGAATCTATAGAATAGTGAATTATTTTAGTTGTTGGCTTCATTGTTTCCAAAGGATGTAATTCAACATGAACCACAACTGAAGAATTGGGTTGCTTATGCACACTCCTGTGTTGGGCAAACTGCGCAAAAGCAGAGCCTTGATTGTCATAGGCTAATTTTTTAGCTGGATCAGAAAGGGTTTCATAGGCTTCTCCAATTTGTTTAAATTTATCTTCGGAGCCTTCTGCCTTGTTTACATCAGGATGCCATTCTCTGGCAAGCTTGCGGTAGGCGCTTTTTATTTCATCTTGTGATGAAATTTTATTTATACCTAAAATAGAATAATAATCTGACATAATTCGTGTTTCCAATAAAAATGATTAATCGAATTATATTATACTATTTTTTAATGGTTTGTAGCAAAGCTTGAATTTTATTAGAAGGACAAATTGCTCTTTCACCGATGCCAATATCAGCATGTTGGCCTGTGACACCCATGATGGAACCATAAACAAGGCCATCTGTCCCAATTGTCATACCACCACTTGATCCCTGAAGGATATCAGCATCAATAAAAATTAAATCATTCCATGCTGGCTTGTCGGCTTCTCCTAGAGACTGGTGTATATTAGCGATTCTTCCAACAGTTGCTGTATCGTGCCATCCCTCAGGAGAACTAATGACAGCAATAATATCGCCCACTTGAGCTGAGTCACTATTGCCTAATTTACAAGGCGGTACAGTTTTAGCAACTTGAGGATTAAAAATAATACCTGAATCAATATTGGGATCAGTAACAGAAATCTGCATAGGATACATAACTTTTCCATCAAAAGTTGCTGTGATTTCAGCACCAGATCCTATTAATGTAGGTGGCACTACATGGGCTGCAGTTGCGACAAAACCTTCTCCTATGTGAAAGCCGCTACCAGTCCACATCTTTTTTCCTTGCTTAACAGTTATAGTACAATTGCTAGCCAAAGATGATTGTATGGACTGAGCTATAGGATCAATCGTCTTTTGGGGTTGTTGCGCCAGTCTTAATTTATATTCTAATGAATTAATATTTATATTAAACATAATTTACAGCTCAATAATCTTTGCTTTAATATTTTCTACAGGTATAGCCCCGAATGCTCTTGAATCCTCAGATTCAACTTCGTTGTCACCAATTAAAAATACATGACCTGAAGGTACAACATACATATATGCGTCCACGCCATGCTTTCTTAAGTATTTTATATGATGTTCAATATCGCGCAATAAAGGCATTTTGTCATATTTCCTAACTCCAGAGTCTACAACAGGAAATTTTTGCCCTGCAACAAAAGCGATACGCTTGATTATTAATTCTGAATTTTGTTCTACTAATACTACGTCACCAATGCTGTATCTTTTATCTGTTGTATTGGCCAACACCAAAGCATTTGGATTTAAAGTAGGCTGCATTGATTTGCCAATGACTTTAGTAAAATAAAAAGGTCGGTAAGCCAAAAAAAATATTGATAAAATTAAAAAAAATAATTGTAATAAAATTCTAATATTTCTTCTTTGGTAAGTTTTAAGCATTTAATTTCTCAGCGAATTTTAAGGCTTCATCAATATTTGGGATTTTTTTAACTTCTTTTTTATTCTTTCTTACAGAATAAGAAGATACTGGAATATTATTTTCTATGTTAAAAGACTTAACTATATCAACTTTAGTTCCATTTAAAATCCAAATATTACTTGGCACAGACTCAAACCAATTATCGTCTATTAAAATAGATTCAATATTATATTTTTTTAATATATTTTTATTTGATGAGAATCTGTACCACATAATTAAACCTTAGGCTGAGAATAAGCGTTGCAAAACTTTGGAATACCAAAGCCAAAATTGCCTTCTTTACCGATTGTATTAAATCTACCATTTTGATCACAAATTACATCAAGGGCCTCTAGCATAGCTTGTATAGATGTAATTTTAGGAGCATTAGGATTTTCTAATCTATCCTTCGCAAGAAGCAAAGCACAAATACCAGCAATAAATGGAGAAGCTTGACTTGTTCCTTTTAATACTGCATACTGATTATTTAAATATGTGCTATAAATATTTACACCAGCTGCAACCACGCTAACCTCAGCTCCCCTGGATGAGAAATCTGCCAAATTGCCATTCTCATCAATCGCACCAACTGCAATTACTTCTGGGTATCTAGCTGGCCAGTTGACAGCGCCGCTATCATTACCTGCAGCTGCAACAATAATTATTCCATTGTTTGTGGCATCGATGATTGCTTGGTGAAACGATGCAGGTGGCTCAACTGGAGCTCCTAAGCTCATATTAATAATGTCTACACCTTCATCTATTGCAGCTCTAATACCAGCTTCAATTCCAGCATATCCACCATGTCCGCTATTACCCAAAACCTTAACAGTCATTAATTCAGCTTCTGAAGCTACGCCTAAGATACCAAAATCATTATCTCTGGCTCCAATTATGCCACAAACATGAGTAGAGTGGCCTTGGCTATCAACGGGGCTATTCTCGCCTGTAGTATCCAGCCCGAGCATATCAGGTAAATCTGAGTGTATAGGTTTACCTGTGTCCAAAACTGCTACTTTGATTCCTGATCCTTTTGTGATTTTATGGAATTCTTGAATATTAGCCTTGCTCAAGCCCCAGTCTACAGTTTGTGACAATTGTGCAAATTGATACTCATATTCCATATCTTCGATAGGCAAAAACCCAATAAGATCTTCCATTTTATTTTTCTCCCTTAATTTACCTGTGACTGAATATCAAAGGTAAAACTAATTCTCTGTTGCGGCGGGCGTTTTAATACCAGCGCATAGGTATCACCAGATTTATTAAATCCAATTCCTATTATAGTCTCAATGTCGCCAAATGCTAAATAATTACCAAGCAGTCTAGATTTTATATCACCTTGTGTGACATATAAAGTTGTTAAATCGCCTGTTTTCAACCAATATCTAGGCGCAAAATATCTAGCTCCAAAATAATTACCTGGAAACATATTATGTTAAATCCGTGGTAATTGCAGATCTGTTGCCATAAGCATCAACTGTTGCAACTATTCTATTTTTAGAATCTCCAATATTTCTAATGGTAATTGTAGCAGTTGAAGCTCCGGAAATTTTACCAGAAGAAGCTGCAACTATTAATCTAATTGCTTGCCTAAGCGTCAATGAAGTTTCAACTCCATTGGCTATATCTAAAACATTATTTGCAATCGTATCAATGTCTGTAGTGTTGACAGAAACTGCCCTGGCCGAGTTTGCAGACGGAGTATAGCTTATTGCGAGCATTCTGCTTACAGGTACATGGGCATCAACAGAATCTTTAGCATACTCCAGGCTAACTTCTCCATTTGTCCATGGTGAAGCAGCCAAAGTTCTTGTCCAGTGTCCATCTGCTTGATGTGTCATTGCGTTAGCTGTTTCAGAGACTTGCCAAGTTTGATCTGAGTCTCTCCACCATTTTCCAGCATTTGCTCCAGTAATATTTTTTAAATAATAATAAACTGTTGAGCTGCCTGTAAGTGGCGACCCGCTAGACTTATCAATCATAGTAAAAGCTCTAGGTAAAGTAGAGCCTGCTTCTTGTGTTCTAAAATCACTCATAATGTAACTCCGTAGGCATTCTGCAACATATTAAAATATAACCAAGGGGCAGCTATTGAGAAAGCTCTATTAACATATATTTTATTTAAAGTGGTTGGATAATCAGTCCTAGACTCATTAAAAATTCTTTGTCCCAAGTAACTAGTCAAAGATGTGTTATAGATACAAACATCATCAATGTAGCCCTTAAGATATTGGCGGCCTCCACCATTTGTAACCATATCTCCAAATAATATATTCTGAGATCCACTGCTTATGTTCAAGGTTGATGCGGATGCACCACTGGCGACAAGCCTACCGTTTAGATAGACAAATGAAGCAATTCCCTGCCTTACAACTAGACAATGATACCATGTGTCTATAGATATTGTAGAACCAGCAGAAGCATATTCTCCAAACAAGACAGCACTTTCAGCGACCCTAAATATAATAGAACCAGTTGTATCAATATCAATACTAAATCCCTTGCTACTTGCCGATTCATATCTAGAAACAACAGTTTGCCTGCCATTTGAGTTTGGGTTGTTTAAAGTCTCTAGCATAAACCAACATGAAACAGAAAAATTTGTATTTGCAAATTGAAATTTAGTAGAATCATCTACACTTACATAATCACCATCACCATTTAGCTTAAGTCCAACATAACCACCAGGCCTTGTGGAGCCCCGCCACCCAGAAGATGAAGTGGCAAACCCTGTTAGTGTGCCATGGTTAATGTCAAATAAATTATAAAAATATTTACTTCCTGATGTAGCTGGCAAGCCAAGCCACCAACCTATCTTATATTCATTTAAGGTTGCTGATAAATTTAGGATATTATCATATCTAAAACTAACCGATGCTAGACTTATCATAAATTAAACGCTCTGGAGTGTAATTGGCCTTATTTTTAATGTATTGCCAGAAGCAGCAAAAGCTTGACCCGTGCCTTCGTTTCTAACCAGAGGCTTGAAGTCGCCTGGTGGCAAAACACATTGCTTAATTATTCTTTGAGCACTGGTTGTAGCTCTAATAGGCAAAACAACATCAGGATTTCTTGCTGGAATAATACTTCCACTTCCATCCTCATAATTTGTACCATCGATCTCTCTTAAAAACCAAACACTCACAGATGTGTTGGCGGTTGGTGTAGATCCAAATGTAACTACAAGCTCAGCTTCTCCTAAAACATAACCTGAGGTTGTAAGTGCAAAAGCTGACCCTTTAACTGCGTTAGAATTATTTGCCAATGAGTTCAATTCTGAGGTCATAGCAGAGTCTGCTGTACCTCTTACCCATCTTTGTGTTGTTGCCATTATTCACTTACCTCATTCAAAGAATTGCTAACTTCATCAATGCTTACAGGAGTTCCAAATAATTTTTCAGATCTACTGCCCTGCCTATTGATGATAAAACCTTTTTCTTCAAGTGTTAATAGATTGTCAATAATCATTTGGTCTAAAATAGAATTTAGATTTGTATCGAGTGAGTTAATTGTATCAGAATTAGCTACCAATCTATCAAATACTTTCAACCAAAATGTAGCTTTGTCTGTACCTTGAGATTCTTGGATCATCAAATTGTAAACCACTGATGATGTATCTTCAACAAACTGATCTCTAGAAATTCTACCCTTTGGCACAATATAATCAGATTCGCTTCTGACTGTGTTTAACATAGTAGCTATACCAATGTCATCTCTAATAGAAAGACTACTTGCATAGCCAAGATTATTTGGATCATTTTGTATTTCTTGTTTTAATAAATTTAAATCTACTGCCATAATTTTATCCTATGTCCACTGAATTTACAGTTAATTGGGCCTTGTAATAGCCGGTAGTATCATTATAATCTACAACTTGTCTAGCCCAAAATCTAAAGAATCCATCTACTCGCGTAAGAACAACCGTAGAGCCTGTCCCTGCTGATGATTTATATAATTCAGTTCTGTTCGGAACAGCTGACATATAATAATTAATACCAGTTGCATCAGTAATGAGAGAAACAGGCGAAACTCTAATAGCCTGACCGGCTGCAAGGGTTATTGTTGCCGAAGTACTAACCAATGTTTCTCCACCAGAATTTGTGTATGAGTATGCAACTGTGTAAATGCCAGCTCCAAGATTTGATGTGGTTCCTAGAGCTACCAGAGTGGGAGCTGCAGAAGGATTAGAAACAGCAGGAGAAGTCGAGTTAGCGTTTGGCTCTGATGCTGATGACAAAAGCGATCCTGAATACACAAGCACATTCGCCCCTGATGCACCATAAGATCCTGGGCTTCCTTGCACATCTGGAGCAATTTGCAAGTTACTAACAAAATCACTACCGTTAATACCACCGCCTGCAGTTGGTTGAATGTATACATCTAACATAGACGTCGTGCCATTATTAAGACCATAAGCAACTACACCTGTTGTAGAT
>ENA-OSIY01001820-OSIY01001820.1-marine-metagenome-genome-assembly--contig:-NODE-1820-length-11267-cov-6.574352_pt1 | contig 11267 bp, 24 predicted proteins | sample MGYA00237884_ERZ534233 | MGnify/ENA primary metagenome ERZ534233 (study PRJEB26412, sample SAMN06343840) | marine metagenome | isolation source: estuarine water | place: USA: Columbia River Estuary... | reverse complement strand
AACAATGGAACAGCGTACACATAATCAACTGTACCGCTTCCAACTCCAATACCTTTACATCTTTGAATCAACCCTTGAGATTCATTCCAACCTGTGCGATGATACTCCAGAAAACGCAATCAAGAACCTTATCTCACGAGGTGATATTGAAGGAGAAAACAGCAGATTGATTAACATTCTGCGTAAACGTGAGGTATGTGCCTAGCTACCATATCCCTTGGCGAAAGTCAAGGGATAATTATATTTATTTTTAGTTTTGCAAAGTGATATAAAACAGGATAATATATAGACATGGAAAACACTACAATCTCCCAATTCGTAAGCGACAACGTCGAAGGCGATCCAGCATTCAAAGGTTACGTTGTCTGTGAGTTGAAGGATCTGGTAAAACAGAATCCTACTATGTCCCTTGCAGATCTGCTACAGGATGCAACAGAATCTGCCCTTGAAGAATGGGACAGGGATCAATCCTACCAAGAGTGGTAGTCTGATCATATCCCTTGACATTTGTCAAGGGATATTTATTTAAATATTTTTTTGCAAGCCATCTTAAGGTACGGTAAATACCGTACCTATAAATTTTTGTCAAATAAATTTATTTTCTTGACAGGTATATACAATATGATATACTATTCTTGTAAGTGAGGTAAGAGAATGATTGGACTTCCATTGTTGGCTTTGAATGTAATGAACGAGCAGATTAATTCTGGCAAGTCATTTGTTATCAATACTAATTCAGACGTTTATGAATACAAGGGTGAGTTTACGCTTGATTCGCTATATGAGGCATTAGACTGCGAAATGATTGAGGTGGTGAACCTTAAGGATGATATGATTCTCATTTGTGATGAAGAGGCTTTGTACAAGGCACATCCTGTAGTAAATATGATTGCCACAAATATGTATCAAGAGGCATACGGTACTAATGAAGTAGGCATTATTGGTAAGTGCATCATTTGCCAATCATCTAAACTTTCATAATATAAATAAGATAAATCTCAAGAAAAAAACTTGAGATTTATCTTTAGGTCTGGTTTTTACCAGACCTTTATTTTTTTGTCAAATAAATTTATTTTTCTTGCATAGTATATACAATATGATATACTAACCCTATGAGCAAAGTATACAGAATGATTCTTGGTCAAGACCCTAACAGCACTAGACCTATTGGCACTGAGAAGACACTTAAGGAAGCCAAAGAATATATCCTATCAAGGGCTTACAATAATGACTATTGTGCTATTTATGTAGCAGACAATGAGAATCCGGCTGGTGAATTGGTAGGACGTTGGATTATTAAGAATAAGAAACTTACATCGTTTGAAAAAAAATCAAAGCCAATTGATTATAAAAAACAAATCTTTTGACAGTTATATAAAAGGTGATATAATAAACTATGAACGCTGTAGTACACTCTCTTCTCGTAGGTGCTGGTCTTTTGGTTCTTATGTTGGGTTTGCTTGCAACCCTGACATTGAACAAGCCAGCTGAATAAGATAAATCCCAAGAAAAATTCTTGGGATTTATCTTTAGGTCTGGTTAATACCAGACCTAAAAAATATTGTCAAATAAATTTATTTTCTTGCATCGTATACACTTTATGATATAATACCTTATGAGCGAATATCCAGGTTATAAGAATCGTGCTACGTTTGTTGCAAGCGTTTGTTTGAGTGAATCAATCCAACAGCTTCGCACTGAGCATCCTAATATGTCAGTGTTAGATGTTAAGATGGAATGTTTACAATTCCTACTTAATAATTCTAATCATAAGTTTGTCAATCAGTTTCTACACGTTATTGCAGATGACATTGATTGGGACTTTCTCTACAATGATGCTATGACTTTGACATTTAAATAATATATCTTGACAAGTATACACAAGATGATATACTAACAGAGTAAGGATGAAAGATATGGAAATCAAAACTACTAACTACGGCGTTTGCAAGTTGAAGATAAATCATTATCCAAATAATGGTAATCTTTATTTGGGATTGACTGATGAAACAGGTCAACCAGTGGCAAACATCACTACCAACGTGATTCCTTTAGCCGAAAATGAATTTCTTGGTAATGTCAATAATTTAAGCCCTGAACTCTGGAATGACATTGTTAAATCTGGTTTGTTTGAAGTAACAGACAAACTGGTTAAATCTGGATATTGCAAATATCCTATATGCAAGTTGGTCAAACAACTAGCGTAATCAATAATCCCCGAAACAATCGGGGATTATTTTTTTATACTTGACAAAATATAGGTTTTGCAAAGCAAAACCTATAAACAGCTAGATATATTAATTTGACAGAGGTGTGTAATGTGGTATACTAATGCTGTAAGGGAGTTAGCACGATGACATACATTACACAACTTGGATTGAAAAATAACATTCTCACGATGGTTATGGCAGGTTTAACTGCCGCATTCACCACTGAAGGATTAAGTGAATCAGACCGTTTGGATATCATGGAACACACATACGAACAGTATAGCCATGAGTTGGCTGAACTTGATAAGCAGATTGATGCTGAGGACGAAGTTGGTGACCCGTTTGTGGGTTTAGAGGTAAAGTAATGCAGACTGTAAGATTTGAAAACGCTGAAACCATTTTCCAAGGACTTAGATTCGATGATAATATGGAAATCGAGTTTATTGATAAGTTTGATACAGGTGGAGAAAGTACAGAATATCTGCTTGTAAGGCTTTCAACCTTTCACACTAAAATGAAAGAGTTTCTTTTTGCAAACTCTGAACATCATGCTGGTGATTTGGCTGAATGGGAAGAAATGCATAAAACTCTTATAGATGCAGAATGCAAGCACATCAACGTAGAACTTTAGTTAGGAGGGCGAAAGCCCTCCTATTTCATAAATACCTCAGATCCGATCTGGGGTATTTTTATATTTGCTAAAGCTTAGGTTTTGTGGAACAAAACCTAGATAATTATATGTATATTTTATTTGCAATGCTGTATATTGTGATATAATCAATGTATGAAACTTGAACAGGTCTTACCACAATTACGTGATGGACAAACTATCACAAGAAGTAAGAAATGGAATCCTAACTCTACCACTGTTATATTGGTTAAGATAGAAGAATCAAAACTTATATTCAAATGTGTTTGGTCTACTGGTGAAGAGATGAGTTTTTGGGCTTGTTATAGGTTTACAGCAGAAGATATATTGTCAGAAAAATGGGAGGTAGCAGGATGACTTTAGATATGGTTAACCGTTTGTTGTATGTAGTTGTTTGTGCTGGTGGTGTATTAGCTTTCTTTGGTCACATGAGATTCTATACAATCACAGGTCTTAAGGTATTGAAAAACATTCTTACCATTATCGCTTATGCTACACCTCTCACACTTGTTTATGGTTTGTTTGAATGGATTGTAACTGGGGATGGTAAAGTTGCATATTGGTTGTTTCAATCTGGTGTGGGTGCTTGTATTGTTGGCTTGTTTTATTATTTTATGTGCTGTATACTAAGCAAGGCAGATGACAGAGAAAAGGAAAGAGCAATCTAATGTATTATCCAAAAGGCAGTGATTTTTTTAGAAATTCAGAAGAATTTGTAAAAGCGTGTATGTCTTTACCTCCAAATAGTATCATTCTAGCAATTGAACATGATTATGGGCAGATTGCAATAGAATTTGTTCCATCTAGAATGTTTCTTTCTGGAACTGTATATTCTTATATGAATGAAGAAAAAGAGAAAAGCATTCAATTAGATTACAAGGACATAGCAAATGAGAATACCTCTGCTCTTATACTTTCTTCTGCTCTCTACACTTATATAGCAGAAGCATATCGTATTGCTAATATACTGGAAAGAACATTAATCCAAAATCGCTAAATAATAAAACCTAATGAATCATATAAATGTGATTCATTAGGTTTTGCTTTGCAAAACCTATAAACAATGAAATATAATATTTGACTTCTATCAGAGAACATGGTATATTGTTCATGGAGGAAGTTATGACCACAAAGTTTGACGCTTATTGTTGCTATTGTAAGCAAATGGTTCCTGCTGGTACTGGTGAATGTTGGAAGTTCAGTAAAACAAATCGTTGGTATGTTGGATGTGATGATTGTGTCGAAGCAAAACGCTCTGAACGCAAATCAGTAACAAAATCAAGTGTTTATATTGAGTTTCCATCTAAGGGTGCAACATATTTCACTCCTAAATATGGTGTGTATGAATATGACATTTACCCTAAATCGTCTGTTCTAGCTGGACAAGAGAGACGAACTTATATTAATGAGTTTGATACTCTTGAAGAAGCCAAAGCCAAGTTTCCAAAGGCTGAAATTTCCGAGAGTCGCTTCACTGGATATTGCGAAGCAGAATCCTTTTAGCATAATTAAATAACCAGGATTTTATAGTTCTGGTTATTTAGGTTTTGCAAAGCAAAACCTATGGTGTGTCATATATATTTTCTTGCATATAGTGATATAAGATGGTATATTATCTGTGTGGAGGAAAGTATGATGACTAGAGAAATGTCCAGAGATGAACGTATTGCTTGCTTACTAAAAGAGCTGGTGTTAGAATCCAAAAGTCTAGAGTTGGAATCACATTTAGATTCAATAAAAGAATCTGATTTCAAAGACAGAACAGAAATGATTGAAAGAGCATTCCAGTTCGCCACTCAAGTAAATGTTACTTATAAAGTACCAGATACTAAGAAAAAAGGATTGAAACAACTCTTTGCATGGTTTTAAAAACCAGCCCAGAAATGGGCTGGTTTTTTGTTGTATTAAGTGGTAAAATGTTATGGAGGTTTCTATGAATGGTTATTCCACGACGGTATGACGTTGCTTTATTACAGAAAGGCATGACGCAAAAAGAGATAGCAGGTAAAATGGGTGTTTATCAAAGTCACTTAAATGCATGGCTGAATGGAAAGAGAGTGCCTAGTTATAATAATCTAGTTAAAATGTCCCTTGTATTAGATGAGCCTTTAGAATCATTATTGGAAAAGTTAAAGTATATTTCATCTGTTTCCGAGCAAAGTATTTTACAATAAACTCTATCCCCTAAGATTTTATATTCAAAGGGGATTAGGTTTTGCGGAGCAAAACCTAATAGATGTCAAATATATATATTGACATATGACAAAGATGTGCTATAATAAGGAGTAGGTTCATACTACTCCTTTCAAAAACCAAAAAAAGAATCTAAGTAATTAGGTTCTTTTTTTGGTTATGATGGTATAATAAGAGACGAAAGGAAGTGTTATGTACACTCATTTAGAAAATATTCAACGGTTGATTGAGGCTCAGAAGAAACTTATAGAGTCTCGTTCTGAACATTACAAGGCTAAAGCAACAATGGAAAATTGCTCCCGTGTATTGCAAAACAAAGTCCACGTTATTTATCGAACAGAATCTAATCTTGGTTCTAATGCTGATGTTCGCAATGCTAAAATAGCTGAATTTGCTAAAGTAGAACAAGATGCTGTTTACACTGCTGAAGATACTTTACGAGAAACAAAGTTAGCGTTTGAAAATGCTGAAAATGATTGGGATTTAGCAAGATACATAGCCCGAAGTTACGAGGGTTAGCAAAATAGCCTCCAGAAATGGGGGCTATTTTTATACTTGACAATATATAGGTTTTGTGGAACAAAACCTATATATCTTGATATATATAATTTCCTTCGTATTGTGTTTTGAAAGCTGCCCAGATGTTATCGCCTAACTTTTGTGGAATGTTAATAGTGAAGATAGTACCAAATGCTTCACAAACAGCGTAATATTTTTTACCATTAGTCCAAATAATACATTCAGATCCTTCAGGGTATTTCAAAGCTAAACCTAATCTGTCTGTTAGATGAGGACGATATATTTTATTATGCTTAAATGTCCCATTCTGGCAGATTGCTTCAATTATCTCTTTCATTAGAGAGATATTATACAGAAGGAGAGAAAAACAATGGTAGTATTTCTAGGTGTTGCTCTAACACTTTCCTTATTTGGAAGTGGTTTTTTATTTTTTGCACTTGAAAGCTCAAAATCTCAACTTTCGTTGCTGCGTAAACTCAATACTGATTTAAATCATGAAGTTACAGAATACAAGGCTAAAAACTCACAATTATGGGTTGAGTTGAATAAAGAGAAAGATTTGATTGAACCAGGCGCAAAAATATCATGGCAAGATAAACAAGGCGATACAAACTTAGGTGTTGTTCTTGATGATTATTTATTAAAAGATAAACCCTATGTCGTTGTCATCAGAATGAAAGATAACAAGACACAGGGTGCTCCGATTTCTATTCCTTTCGAAAAAATAACTATTGTTTAGTTAGCATTTCGATTTTTGATTTAGTATAAGGGTCATTGGGGAATCTAGCAAGAGTCATCTTGCAATATCCAATGGCTCTTATTTTATCACCAGATTTTTCACACACACTAATAAGAGAATGATGAGTAGACAATGGAACATCTTTCCATCTAATTGCAGATTCATAATATCTAACAGCCAATCTCAAATCTACATACATAATACGATAGAATTGACCTAAGTATTCATAAGCACGATAACCATTAGAGTTCAATGAAAGATAACGTTTAGCAAATTTCTCTGCTTGAAATAACCACACTGTATCTTTATTATTGACTGCCATACTCCACATAAGCCAAATCATATTTTCCCATGAATCAGCGTCATGATAATCATGCATCAATACTTCTTTATAAAGTGAGATGATACGTGGATAATCGCCAGTTTTAGTATCAGAAACACCATGCCATAATGTTTCAATAGTTTTGCGAAGATATTCTAATTTCTTTTCACGAGTTTGCATTTTTCTCTAACTCCAATTCTTCATCTTCATTGACATACATAGTGAGAATTTTTTGTGCAATAGGCAATGGAATTTTATCCATATGCTTCACCATACCCATCAAAACTAATTCTTTCTTATATGATTCAAAGACAGTTTTGCGCTTCTTCTGTGAGTTATCCCATTCATAAATAAAGAAATGCATATCACTCATCAAATCACTGTAAGAGTATTCAATTAGATATGTTCCATCACTATGTACAAATGCATCAAATCCAGAAATTACGTCTGTTCCAGTTAATTCGTATCCAACACCTGTCTTACTAAAGTAAATCCATACATGTGAGTTCATAGTCTAGTTTACCATGCTTTTATATGTATTCTCTAAAGATTCTAAAAATCTAACATCAAAATTTAATGATTGAAATTCCACTGGCTTTGTTCCGTCTTTATTTTCGTGACGCCCAGTAAAGTAAAAGTAATCCTTATCAATGTGCAGTTTTACATTCTTGAATTTTTTGAATACACTGGTGTCAAATTTGCGCTTGAAGACATTAGTAAATTTATTTTTCTCTACTTCAGGAAGAGAAATAATACGTCTTACATTCTCATAACTGCCATGAAGCAATTTGACTTCTTCTGGGTCTAGTTTAAATGATAAAGTATCGTCTTTAGATATCTCTGTAAGATTTTCTTTAATATCAGAGAAGAATTCAGAATCATACTGCATAGAGAAATAGCCAAAAAGAGTTGTATCAACATTGGCTGATGCTTCAAAGGAAATAATCATAACAGTAATATTGTATCTGGTAATGGTGCTTATTTCAATGATAAAAAAATATTGCAAAGAATTTATAGGGATGGTTTAGACCATCCCTACGGCAGAGCTGCAAATATTTTTTGATCGATGATGCTTTAAACAAGAAAGCCCCCTCCCGAAGGAGGGGGCTTGACTGCTACGACTTGTAGATGGTTCGTAACAGTTCACTCTGATATTGGCTGAGTTGTTCACTGAACATCTCATCCGTGTACTCTTCACTGTACATGGTAGTCATGTACAAGCAGGTGAAGAACAAACCAATGAATTGAGAATCCATCAGTGCCTTTTCTTGTGCATTGAGTTTATTGTAAACATCATAGTGCTTGGTAGCAGTGTTTACATTCAATACCAAACATTGGTCAATCTTAGTCAGACCGTAGAATGAACCATTGGGCTGAGAGATGAGGTTTCTGGCAATAGACTTGCCAGCAGTGACAACCTTCATAGTCTCATCATCAACAGTGTTTAAGGCATTCTTGGCACGGGAGATTGAATGTCCAAGATATTTAGCAAGGAGTACCTCAATCTCAAAATTCTCATTGACCTGAGTTTTTGACGTGTCAACCTGCTGACGATTCGACCCTGCTATATGAAATGCGTTAGCAACATTCATCTGTTGGTAAAGTATAGGTGCTGTTTTACGCATCAATTCCCAGTCAATGCGGACGTGAGACTTGTTGGTAGAAATACCAAACAATTTGAATGCTTTCTTAGTCAATCGGATATTGACACGCAATCCGGCTTTGTCAGTTTGTCCACTAAGGAATTTGCCACCGTGTTCCGCACCACAAGCCAAGGTTACCTCTTTACCCTTAGGATTTACAAATGTAATGTAGTATCCTGCCTTGCGGAAATCAATCACATTGCCTGTAGTGGCACTTGTCTTTTGACGGTCATAGTACGCAAAGTCAAAGCCCAATCTACCAACCTGCTCATAGAATGACACAGATTCGATAGACAACACGCCAGCATCTTTGAGTTGCTTTTCAAAACTAGTATGCAGGGTTCGATGTACGATAGAGGAGTGCTTGCCCTTGAGTTGTTTGTACAATGGGTCAGAAAACTCCAACTCTTCAAATCCTGAATCTGTCTTGTAAACCAAGCGGAACTTAGGGTTAGATTGCTTGACAGGATAGAGTTTTGCACTAATCTCTTGGAGGAACGAATAGTGATTGTTGCTCTCTGCTACACAAGGCAAGAAGATGGATGTACCTTCTTGAGTGTATGGGCTGACTGGAGTTACCGCTCCACGCTTGATACCTTCACTGCCAACATACAAAACGCTCTGCTTGTTATTCTTTACAGAGGTGATGACACAGGGGTATTTGCCACAATCCCAGTTAAGGGTTTCCATTGCCATAACTGAGCCACGCTTGAAATGCCCAATAGTAGAATCGTTGCGGATGGCTTCTTTGTCGTTACCTTGCTTGCCAAAGTTTTCGACCATCTCATCCTGCGTCATACCCTTGCCATCATTCTCAATAGTGATTTCCCAAAGGTATTCACCCTTGACTGCATCAGTCAACTGATAATGTGGAAGCGCAATGTCATTCAGAAGCATCTGAGTAACATTGGAACCAGACTTATACTTCCGCTTCTTAGATATTGTGATGGTGTTTGCATCATTGTCGATAGCATTGTGGATAAACTCCAGTTTTGCTTCAGTGTGATTCATCATCTGGCTTTTACCAGCAGTGTCCCAATCTCCACCAGCAATGGTGCGTGGATGCCAGTCAGTACCAATGATAGGTACAGTTTTAGTGATTTTTGCGACAGATGAGACCAACGTTGATTGTGTTGGCAGTGATTTGAACTTAGGTTGCATTTGGCTTTTCAGCTCTTTCGGTTTGATGTCTATAATATATCATCCTAATATACCCAATGCAAGCCAAATAAAAATAAAAAACCCTATTTCACAAAATGTTTTTAGAAAAATAAATTTGACAAAATTTTTAAGGCGTGGGAAATACCACGCCTACAGATAATTGCAAATTTAAAATAAAGAAACAGATGAGTGGAGGGTCTCATCTGTTTCCGTTTGGAGGGTATCCTTGTGAAGGGATATTAACATTATACATAACATTCAACGCAGATGCACTTATATTAATAATTCTGTATCTGTTTTTTCTGAAATAATTTTGAATGTTTCAATGAATCCGTGATATTCAGGATTGCAACAATACCATTCCTTATCAGATGAATTAGAAAAATCTAGTAAAGCTCCAACTAGTTCAGAAAATTCATTCTCAGTAAGGTCTAATTCTTTGAGAATTTTTGCACGGCTTTCTACATTTGTTGTTTGGTCAATAATGTAGATAAACCGTGCTATGTTTTTACGCAGATTGATAGTCATTAATACCAAGCAACCAAGTAGTGACCAGCGTCAGCGTGTAGCCTGAACATTTTAACAAGGTCTTTGAATTCTTGTTCTTCAATATCATAGTTTTGAATGTAAGAATCACGCCATTCTGTTGCTTCCAAACCTTCTGCCATATCCTTGACAATTTCGTTTGGAATCTCATCACTTTCATTTGTATAGCCGTACAAAGAAATACCAGTGATATCTTCTACCAAGCGATGATACACTTTGCCACGGAATGAATCGTTTCCAGAACCAGAAAACATACCACCACAAACCTTAAAATCGCCCTCAATGACTCCGGCTTCGTCTTTGCTCTTCTTCCAAAAATTGTCAAGTCCCATATCGTTCTCCTTATGTATTATATAATAACACATATACTTGGAGTTGTCAAATAAAAATATCCCTCTTACTGAAAAGAGGGATATTTGTTGGTTTACTAGATTATTGACTTAAGGGCAATATACCTATCAATATCTGGATGGTAAAACAGAAATTTTTCTTTTTACTCCGTGAGAACCAAACTACTTACTTATTATTGAATTATTGAGAAATATCCTGCTAATTCAAAACAGCAAAATCATAACCATTTGACCAGGCCTTAAACTTGGTCTTTACATCTGGATCTGTAATGATGTCTAGAATTTTATTAATATTAACTTCATTGGCCATAAATGAATTTTTACTAATTGCATCCTTTACAGCTTGGTATGTCTTGTCGTCAAACTTCTTGCGAAAATTGGAAAGATGAATCTTTTTCAATTGATTACCCTACATATTTATTTAGCATTTCTGCTAGTGTTATTTTAGAATTTTTTTTGCCATTTGTCAATAGGTATGTAAATCACATACCTAAAAAATATTGTCAAAAAAATTCCCTCCCAGAAAACACTACTAAACTGGGAGGGAAGAGTCTCACTCTGTTTTGATTATTTATCCTACCCCAAAGGCAAGTCAGAGTGAGAAAACTTTAAATTGCCATATTCTTCTTGGTATGCTTCTACTGCTTCAAGACCAAATTGAAATCCAGAAAGTTTATCCATAACTTGAGCATAAATATGATTGATACCGTAAAATTCCATCCACTCATTTTCAGTGTAATTATAAGTGATGGTAACAGCAAAATTATCAAGACTTGTGCAAATCATCTGGTAACGCAGTTTGATTGGATATAATTTATTTAATTCATCCACTCTGTCTCTAATTTTATTTGCTTGTTCTAGTGTCATTTATTCTACTATCCAATCATCTGCTAAAAAATCATCAGGATAGAAACTAATCGTGTCTTGTTCTGAAT
>ENA-OSIY01001819-OSIY01001819.1-marine-metagenome-genome-assembly--contig:-NODE-1819-length-11269-cov-6.472391_pt1 | contig 11269 bp, 13 predicted proteins | sample MGYA00237884_ERZ534233 | MGnify/ENA primary metagenome ERZ534233 (study PRJEB26412, sample SAMN06343840) | marine metagenome | isolation source: estuarine water | place: USA: Columbia River Estuary... | reverse complement strand
AGATGTGTATAAGAGACAGTCACTATACAGCAACACAACTGGTGACAATAACACAGCAATTGGTTATCAATCACTACGCTACAACACAACTGGTAGCAGCAATACGGCAATTGGTCGTCATGTACTATACAGTAACACAACTGGTATCTACAATGTAGCAATTGGTAGAAGCACACTACTCAGCAACACAACTGGTAGCGATAACACAGCAAGTGGTCATACCGCACTATACAGCAACACAACTGGCATTCAAAACGTAGCAAGTGGTCGTCAATCACTATACAGCAACACAACTGGTAACAATAACGTAGCAAGTGGTTATCAATCACTATACAATAACACAACTGGTAATAGCAATACAGCAAGTGGTGATCGGTCGGGTAGAACGATAACAACTGGTTCAAATAATACAATGTTTGGTAACAACGCAGAGCCAGTAAGTATTACAGCAAATAATCAAATCTCCATCTTTGCTGGTAATGTAAAATGGATGAGTGGCACAGGTACACCAGAAGGAGCAGTAGCAGCAGCAATTGGCTCTATGTATACAGACCAAGGTGGTGCAGAAGGTACAGTTCTATACATAAAAGAATCTGGTACAGGTAACACTGGCTGGGTTAACTCAAACGCATCTGTGGGTGATAATGTATTCGCACTGGAAGGTGAAGAAGCAACACTAGCAACTGTAACACAAACAGCAATCGCATCGTTTGATGCGACAGTATATGGTAGCGGTAAGTTCATTATTCAAACTTGGGATACTGTTACAGGCGATAGACAAGTTGTTGAAATCCTGGTAACACACGATGGTACTACAGCAGTGGCAACAGAATACGCTATAGTTGATACAGCAGGTTCTTTAGCAACATTTGACGTGAGTTTGGCAGCAGGCACTGTAAGCATTCTTGCTACAGACGCAAGCACAAACTCAACTGAGCATAATATAGTAGAAACACTTATATTGATATAAAATGATATGGGTTGGGGATAATACTCCAGCCCATTTTAACGGCCAACAATGGGGAGAGTGAACCATGGCAAATAATGAAGATTTTAAGGTAAAGAATGGATTAGTTGTCAAGGGCGGCAATATTGCCCTTGGTACTCCTAGCGCAACAGTAGATGGACGTGATGTTTCTGTTGACGGTACAAAATTAGATACAATTGAAACTGGTGCTACAGCAGATCAGACAGCAGCACAGATTCTAACTGCTATCAAAACAGTTGATGGTGCAGGATCTGGATTAGATGCTGATCTACTAGATGGCAAGCAAGCATCTGAGTTTGTTACTCATCCAGGAACAGAAGCAGTAAATCAAATCGCAAGATTTACTGGCGATGGCGTCGTCGATGGCGATGGTGGTCTAACATACAATGGTTCTACTCTTGGTGTCACTGGTACGATACAGGCTTCCGAAGACATTTATGTTCATGATACTGTTCGTGTTGGTCGTGGCAATGGTGGCATTGCGACTAATACTGTTGTCGGCAATTTGACATTGAATTTAAACACAACTGGTTACAATAACGTAGCAAGTGGTCGTCAATCACTCTTCAGCAACACAACTGGTTACAGTAACGTAGCAAGTGGTGTTCAGGCACTATACGCTAACACAACTGGCGTTCAAAACGTAACGAGTGGTTACCAATCACTACGCTACAACACAACTGGTAACAATAACGTAGCAAGTGGTTATCGATCACTATTCAGCAACACAACTGGCACTGGAAACGTAGCAAGTGGTTATCAATCACTCTACAGCAATACAATTGGTAACAATAACACAGGAATTGGTTATCGATCACTATTCGCTAAGACAACTGGTAATAACAATACAGCAATTGGTCGTGAATCTGGTAGTTCGATAACAACTGGTACAAATAATACAATGGTTGGTAACAACGCACAGCCAGTAAGTATTACAGCAAATAATCAAATCTCTATTAGAGCAGGTGCGACGAAATGGATGAGTGGTGTAGGTACACCAGAAGGAGCAGTAGGAGCGGCAATTGGTTCCATGTATACAAACCAAAGTGGCGCAGGCGGCACAGTTCTTTATGTGAAAGAATCTGGCACCGGTAACACTGGTTGGGTAGCTCATGCTACTAGTTCTTCTACTGTTAGTATGCTTGTCGGAATGGCAGACGCAACTATCAGTGCTACTAATGGTGTCCCTGCAACTGGCACAGGGCTTGTGTCTAGTATTACAGTTCCATCTGACGGACAACAATACTATCTGAATTTTTTCGGGGGATGGCATGTTGATGTTTCCTCCAGCGGCAATGCCCGGGAACGATGGGCGACACTTAGCGCAGGTGATGTTATCACTGTAATTTCGATGTCTGGTGGCAATAGTATACTTCGGTTGAATGGTTTAGAAATTATCAATTCGACTTCTACCGTTACAACAGCAAACTACACAGGAATGAGCGGCTCTAACACTATTGTTACTGGGCCTGTGTATACAAACGCGAACGGTGCGCCCCAAGCCGCGATCTCACCTCCTCGCTGGGAGTCTGGTGATGTTCGTGGAGTTTCATGTAAACTTTACGTACAGTTATAAACAACATTGTAAACGATAATAATCTGTGTGAATAATATTCACACAGATTACACTGGACAGTTATTGAATTTCTCAAACGCATGGATATATTGACGAAATTCTAATTTCGGTATGGTAATAATATGACGGAGTAGGTTACTTCTCCTTATCAATGTCTCCGAAGTATCTTGTCAGTATGGAATTGAACTTTGTTTCTGATTTATACCCGTCGTTTTTGTTATCACGAACCCATTCTGGAAATAGTGCAAATAATGTGATCCATTGATTCATTTCTGTGTATAGATTGATTATTTTTTTTGTGTGGTTACTCGATACTGAATACTTTAATGATCGTGTAACATTTTCAATTTTGGTTCTACATTCATTGATATTTTTTAAGTCTGTTTTGATAGCATTTATGATTTCATCCCATGATTCTTTTTCTGAAAACTTTTCAATCAAAAACATATGATGATTATTTTTTGGCTTCTCGTCATACAAAAATATTATCTCTTGTATATCAAAAAACAATGCCTTGACCGGATTTATATTATCGCGATATCTGCTAATGACTTCGGGTATAATAAATTTTATATTTCTGGTTTCGAGATTATCAAGAGTGAGATTACATATCAAGTTTAGATTGCGTCTTTTATCTATTACTTGGTGTTGCATTTCATCTGTTATATTCTTAATACACACATCTATTATTTTTTTTAATTCGGCATCTAATCCTTTTTTAATATAGTCGAGCATACCCGGGGACATCGCTGATACACTTGTCAGCAAGTTTTCTGATATATTACCAGTCTTTAGATACATTTTACAATCAGATATGAACTTTTCTTTTTTGAAATCGACAATATTATTTGACACTCTATACTTCCTACGCTCGCTTCTATGTTATTTACTATCTGACGAAAATTTTAGATGTCGTATATTATTTTTTTTATCTGTCCGAGTTTCTTTTTTGAGAATATTGTTCTTCTAGTCCCGGGATGCAGTGGCTTTGGAAAATGATTGTAATTTATCCAAGCATATCCACCGGTTTCTTCATTTAATATTGGTACGAATTCTTTTTCTACTAATATCACGAAACTGTAATAACTAAATGTTTCGTCTCTGCTATGGTACTGATCGAGTGGATATACTTTTATTATATCATCTGCACACAACGATATTTCTTCTTCTATTTCTCTCAACATTCCTTGTGAAACATTTTCATTCTTTTCAATTTTTCCACCCCAAAATCCCCAAGTTCTGGGATGTGATGAAGTATAAGAACGTTGTTGGAGTAGTATTCGTTTAGTATCTTTTGCGATGATACACGCACCGGCTGCCTTTAGCATTTTAATCCTCTTCTAGCAGTTCTAGTTTCCAAAAGCCTGCGTCGTATATTCCTTGATACGTATCAATCCATTCACCGTCAACAAATTTGAACTGTTGTAATGATCCTGAATTTGTTACAAACTCTTCTGCTTCTATCATACTTGCGTTGAATACAATAATCCACTCGGATCCGTTGTATTCTATGATATCGTTAGCATATATATTTATATTCCAGGCACTGTCTGATGTGGCCGAATCAATACACAAGTAACGTTGTCCTAAATAAGGATTTGGTATTCCATTGAAGCCAGGTTTTGCTATACTGGGATCTATAACTCTATCAACTGAACTTAAAGTATTTTCTGGTAGTGTATCAGTATCAATTTCCAATTTCAATAATGTGGGATCAGTAGTAGCAAACATTGTGCCAACAATATCGCTTGATACATCGGTTATGTTTCCATGATATTTAAGGCGTAATCTACTTGCTCCACTATTGAACTTGCCATATTCATTGAAAATTTCTTCCCAAGTTATATTTCTATCTATATTTCCTTTGCTTAAAGGTTTAATGAATATTCCATCTGCGCCTTCATACACTTGTAATCCCCGATCTTTTGGAGTTGTTATAAGTGTTGATAGATTGCTGAAATTGGAAAAGAATGTCATCGCGGTTGGATTGAAGTCAATTGCATTGACTCCGCCGTCGGTCATATACATATTTGATATAAAAGATTCGATTAGTTGTTGGCGTGTAACTTCAGCAGGAGGATTAAGCCAGATAGGTATTTCGAACGTTAGTGAAGCAATATCAATTGATTCATCAATGCCAGCAGGAACACTTCTTGTAGTCCATTGGATGCCGGTAAGTTCAATCATTGTTATCAACGTCCAATCTAAAAAATTGGTAGTATGCTGTAATTCAAGTGCTGGATTATATAATACCAGTATTTGTTCAAGCAACTGAAGCTTTTGATCTGTGTTGGAAGTCCATATATCTGCTTGGACAGTCATTTTATAAGGAACAGGCATCATTCTACTTACTGAAACTCTATTTCCTGGAGTATCAGTATATAACCCGGTTTCTTCATCAAACTCGCGTTCTGTTATATGGTGGGTATCTGTAAACAGTGGTTCTTGTGTACGTTGTCTATCTATGTCCAGGCTTTGTATTGTACAAGCAATCATAGGCGTTGAGTTTGTCATATTTTCGCTGCCTTGTTTTAGCAGTTGTGATGCCATTCTGGAAGCATCGCCGTATTTTGCTGGAACTCGTATGTATTGATCTGTTATTCCATCATTCATTTTTCTTCCTGTTTTCACTCGGAAGCAAGAAAAGAACCGAATAAATTGCAGTAAATATCGGCGTATTTGTTCATCATAAAAATGTTCTTGTATTTTTGAGGTTGCCATGAATTATTCTGCCCTTGGTTTTACCACTTTTGATAAGTTTACTTTAGATGTTTGTTTTACATCATTACTATCTTTATATGTTCTTGTATTGTTTATGTAGTGTTTGTGGAGTATATTGCCGACTTGCCAACCGTTCGAATCATTTCCCGCACATACTGGTATTTGTATTCCTTCTTCAATAATAACACCCAAATCTAACACTCCTTCTTCTATAGTTAGTGCGGTCATTTCTTCTTCCGTTATGCGTCCGAGATTATGTAGATCACACGCCATAATAGTGCCAGTGTCCGAACTCACTGGTATTTGTATTCCTTCTTCAATGATAACACCCAAGTCTAAAATTCCTTCATCTATAGTTAATGTGGTCAGTGCGATTTCATCAATGTCGCCCAAGTCTAAAATTCCTTCTTGGACTGTTAGAGCGGTAAATGCTTCTTCAGTGATAATCCCTAGATCATTAAGATAGTTTGCGATAGCAAGAGAGCCTGCAGAAACATATCCCAGGTCAGATATATTACATAGTCCTTTGATTGCGCATTCTTCTGGTAATGGATCTTGGATTAGATACCATTTATTGTCCACATATTGGAACATACGTTTCGGAGAATAATCAACTCGTAAAAAGTATTGACATTCTTCTGGATCAACTGGAAACCTAAATCCACTTTCGATATCAGGTATATTTAGATCCGGGTGAGTGTTTAAAATATGATATGTATCTATATCATAATAATCACCTGGCACGTTTTGTTCTGCTTCCTCAAGAACCCCATCAGTAATGGCTAAATCGCTATTGTACGTTGATAAAATATTTTTGAGATCATCAGCATCTTCGCCGGTGCCAAATATATCAGCAAACTCAACAGAATCCTGCATTTGTTTCGCTTTGATTCTCCATAAGTGAGGGCGCCAACCCGCATCATACCCGCCTGCTTCTCTTGTTGCTTCTTGTACCACCCAATATTGATTTGTGGCAGGACTATCATCATCTAGTTGTAAGTCATCGCGTTGGAATGGTAACTCAATAACATCCCCTGCCATAATCTTGCGCCCCATCATTTGAATCATACTATTGATGTGAACAGTGAATATAGTTTGATCGCTTCCTAAAAACAAACCAAACTGTGATAGATCATAATCTTGATCAATAATAACCATTGACCCTCGGAGTTCGTATATCACATCGTCATATTTACGAACGCGATTTTCCATAAATAACAAATCTTCAATGGGCGGATTTTTAGGATCGCCATCTTCATCTGCAGGTGAAAGATATTTGTGAACAAGCAAGGAAGTGCCACCATGTTCAAGGTGACTTCTTACGACTTCATCGATAAACTTGTAATCGTTTCCTTTGCGGTCAGACCATAGGCTCATTCTAGGCACAGTATCTCTCCTTAATAAATACTATCTGTATTTATCATAATAAGGAGAAAAAATGAATCAAATCCAAGACGCTGGTTTTTATATGGTAGAAGATTTTATTCCTGAAATGATACAGCGACAGTTTTATCTTTGGTCAAGGTCACCTGAAAGAATACATCGTGGTAATGCTACAGATGGGAAATATTATTCGGAACATGATGGTGAAAGAGAATATGATGTTTGGTGGTCTATAATTCCACCGAAAGAAATGTTAATCCCAATTGTATCACAAATGAAGACATTAATTGATGTATTTTTTGATGGAGAGGAATGGGCAATGCATAATGCCAGTACTACAACAACTCGTGCAGGCAGTAATGAAGTGTATGCTCACATTGATACTCCAAGCCGCTTTAAAGAATTCAATGGCATTGACGAGATTTTGGGCGTCCAAGCGATTATAACACTTGATGATTTTACAGAAGAAAACGGCGGCACGTATATTTTACCAGGTTCACACAAAGAGAATATTGATATTGACGACTTGACAGAAAATCGTGAAAAATACAATGACCGATTATTACGTGAAGGTTCTCAGATTAGAGCGAAATCCGGAACCCTAGTGATATGGGATTCGCGGACGTTGCATTCTGTAATGCCAAATAATAGCAATGATTTCAGGGCAGAATTGTTGATGAACTTTGTGCGAGCAGATATTGTTGATGCTGTGGACCAAGCAGATAAAAATACCCATCGATAATACTTGACAACCTTTCGAAACGTGCTATGATATAAGTATGGATATGAAAAAACACCTTTCGGAACGGCACATGAATATATTGATCCACAAATGTTGGATCGACAATGCCGAAGGCGTGGCAACATTTCCACTATATGATCCTGTAACATATGCGATGGGCGGATATCAACAGTATCGACCTAGTAGAACAAAATCTCGTAACAACGATCCAAGACTAGGAAAGTATTATAGTTTCTATTCAAAAAATCATAAACTTGCTGTGTGGGGATTAGAAAGTTGGAAATTTTCTAATACGTTATTTTTGACAGAGGGTATCTTTGATGCGGCTCGTATCACAGAAGTAGGTCATTCTGCTATCGCAGTGATCGGCAATAACCCAAAACCGTTGACTGAATGGTTATGGATGATTCGCCAATCTCGGCGTGTAGTTGCTGTATGTGACCCCGATGCTGCCGGTCAAAAACTCGCAAAATTTGGTACAGTCTCCCACACGATGAAATGTGGAACAGATTTGGGTGATGCGCCTCAATCGTATGTAGAAGATTTGGTTCATAGATACAAATAAAAAACTTGACATTCTCTGTGATAATGATGTACTATATATGAAAATAAAGGAAATAACTATGCAACCTACCTGCTACGTAATGTGTGGAATTCCTGCATCAGGCAAATCTACAATGCGTGAAAAAATGAATGATATGAATACAGATGCGTTTGTATATAGCACCGACAGTTATGTTGATGAAATAGCAAAGCAACGAGGCGTCACATATTCTGACCTTTGGGCAGATATGATTGGCGATGCTACAAAGCAGATGGACGAATGGCTTGGTGTTGCTATCCAGGATGGTCGTGATGTTATTTGGGACCAGACTAATATTGGTGTCGGCAAGCGTAAAAAAATCATCAATCGCATGAAGCAGGCTGGGTATCGGGTTGAAGCCCACGCAGTTCGTCTTCCCGAACCTGGACACATTGATGCTTGGAAAGAACTCGCGTTTCGTTTGAAAAATCGTCCTGGTAAATCCATTCCTGAGAATGTCATGAAAAACATGACGGACAACTATGTTTTGCCTGAGACAGATGAAGGTTTTGACGAGGTGGTGTTGTATAATATGTATGGAGTAGTTGTAGGATGAAATATCTTATTGAAACATCGTATCCCGAAAATAAGGGATTGTTTGCAAAAAAAGTGTTCACGCCAGGATGGTATGGTGGATCACCCTATTTCAAAATGGGGTGGCCTTATACCGATAATATTGGCACTCAGCACGTAGATTTGTACGTCCAACTTGCCGATGATGATGGTATCAATGGTAATCGGATTGGTAAGGCTCATATTCCTTCTGGAATGACTTTGATTACCCACGATGATCTTGAAACAGTATCAGATGCTATTGAAGCAGGCGATACTGAAAAAGCGTTGGAACTGTTGAAGGTTATGAGCAAAGAAAACAGATGTAGGTATCAAGCCAGAAAAAAATATCGTCTGCCAGAAAAAACTTGACATTCTCTGAAACAATGTTATATTGTTATTTAGAGAAAAGGAAAAACAATGAAATATATGTTCCCGATAATCAGACACATTGATGATGTTCTGCCGCACATTGAAGGACGGGATGAATTCATAGTGGCTGAACGCGAACATTACATTGTTATCAATTATGCAGTGATGATGCCAGACACATTTGCAATGGACGATGAAAACGACTTAGGCGGAGCAATTCGTCGCGAATGTCGTGGATTGATTTTTGGCACTGACGGTCATCTTATCAGCCGTCCATTTCATAAATTTTTTAATATCGGAGAAAATGAAGAAACACGGCTGGCGGCTATTGATCTGGCGCAGCCTCACGTTATCATGGAAAAAATGGATGGGTCGATGGTTCGTCCTATCGTGATTGACGGTCGTGTTCGTCTTGGCACTAAAATGGGTGTCACTGATATTGCTGGTATGGCTGAAAAGTATATTCACTCTAGAGCAGATTGTAGTGAAATTATCATTTGGATGGAAACGTGTTCAAAAGTTGGGCTAACACCTATTTTTGAATATATTTCGCCAAAGAACAAAATTGTTATTGATTATGCCGAAGAAGATTTGGTACTGCTTGCCATTCGTCATAACGAAACTGGTAACTATCTAGGCGATCAAAATTCAATTCCTTCCGGATTAACTGTTGTTCCACAGTATGGTTCAGTAGAAATGGGCATTGATGAATACATTGCCAAAGTCCGTGAGCAAGAAGGTCGCGAAGGTGACATTATTCGTTTTGCTGATGGTCATTCGGTAAAAATCAAAAACGATTGGTATGTTCGTATTCACAAAATCAAAGACCGTATTCGCACTCCGCGTCACATCCTTGACCTTGTTATGAACAACGAGTTGGATGATGTTTTGCCAATACTTGACGCGACAGACAACAAAACGGTTCATGATTTTGAAGACCGTCTTTGGGTTGCTTACCATAAAAAGCATTCTGAGTTGGAAACTCTTGGTGCAATGGCTGCGGTTTACGAAAATCGCAAAGATGTTGCTATGAAGTTTATTCCGACACTAGAAAGCAAGCGTGATGCTGGCTTTGTCTTTGGTATGCTTGACGGAAAAGACCTGGGCGAAATGATGCTTGCCCATATGAAAGATAGCGTCACTAACACACGCAAGTATGAGGAAATGGTTGAATGGCTCGGAATGTAAAGAAAAAAACGTATCTGACTGTGTTTAAAGCAGACAAAGATTACTGGCTAATGAATATGGCCAAAGAACTTACCAATACCCATACTACTTTTGAAACTGAACTTCCGATTGATGAAAAAGATTTTTTGATAGGACACTTGCGAGAATGTGCGATTGATGGTACAGCAACACGTCTTTATGCTGTGCGGTATACCAACTATTCTGAGACATATTTGATTGATGAAGACACGAAGGCATATATGCTAATGAGGTACGAAAATGATTTGGATTGAAATACAAAATGAGAATATTACTTACTAAAAAAATGTCATTTTATGATGAAAATGGCTTTTGGGCAGACTTTAATTGGCGGGACGATACTAAAACTTGGTATTGCAGAGGCGGTAATTCGTCCGAAGGTTTCTGGAATAGAAATCCAGATATAAGCAGCGAAATCACCGATGATGAAATGACTTGGCTTATCCTGAAATACCAATAAAAACTTGACACTCTGCGAATCAATGCTATACTATGTATGAAAGCAACGAAAGAGAGAATCAAATGAACTACGAAAATATCGCACAAGAAGCAAGCACCGCAGCATTTGAAGCCGCAGATAAATTCTTTCAAGAAAAACTCGGTGGAGTTGACCAGTATGCGTGTGGGTTCGCATGGGTAACTGTTTATCCTGAAAATAAAGGCAATACACGTCTTGGTAAGCAAGAACGCCGTGTGCTAGAATCGATGGGTTTTCGCAAAGATTGGACTGGCAAAGCATGGCAAATGTGGAACCCTTCTAAATATGCGTGTCAGAATATTGACACTCTTGAAGCGGGCGCATCTGCTGCGGCAGAAGTTTTCAAGCAGTATGGTTTCAAAGCATACGCTGGCTCGCGTCTAGACTAAAAAGGAGGCACACTTATGCCTGCAATCAAAGTATACAAAACCAAAGGGACTATGATCCCTATTGATGAAGCAAAAGTTGCGAAAGCGTATCAATGTCCGTGGACTAGCAAGTTATATGCTACTAAGAAGTCATATGTGAAGCACCTTGCGAATCTTCGTGAAAATCGTATTCGTGTTCAAATCCGACAAAAAGCGCACCAGAAAAAAATGGAAGAATGGTGGAATCAGCCAACATTTGAAGATATTGTAAAATGGGTTGAAATGAACCCTGAATTCTTC
>ENA-OSIY01001818-OSIY01001818.1-marine-metagenome-genome-assembly--contig:-NODE-1818-length-11275-cov-6.006073_pt1 | contig 11275 bp, 12 predicted proteins | sample MGYA00237884_ERZ534233 | MGnify/ENA primary metagenome ERZ534233 (study PRJEB26412, sample SAMN06343840) | marine metagenome | isolation source: estuarine water | place: USA: Columbia River Estuary... | reverse complement strand
CATCATCTAATAGTGTACCAAACTGATAGATATAGGGTGGGCTAGTACTATCTGGATGCCAACTAAAATCAAATTTGTTTTCATCAAACCCTGCAGGTATAATCCAATTTGTTTTGGCAGGTATATGTTTTGCTTTAAGTATATCCATGTATTTGATTGATGTGGTTTCGTTACAACCGGGTGCAGTAAACATGGGACCATTTGTTTTTTGCCATTGTGTTCCAAATTGATATACGTATGGCTTATCTTCAACATCAGGATGCCAGCTAAAATCGAACTCGCTTGTATCTAATCCTTCAGGTATAGACCAATGAGTCATATCTTGTTTAACTTTTGCTATTAAGGAATCTATATACTTTATTTCTGTAGCACCTTCTACCGTAAATTTAGGTCCACCTGTTTTGCTCCAAGTATTTGGAAATTGATAGACATACGCTGGTTCAGTATCATCTGGGTGCCAACTAAAATCAAATGATGCCTGATCTACATTTCTTGGAATTAACCAATTTGTAAATCTCCATGCTACTACTTGTGCTTTAACAGCATCAATGTATTTTAATTCTGTTGCACCTGGCACTGTATAACGAGGACCACCTGTTTTTTGATGTATAGTACCAAATTGATATATGTAGGGTGGTTCGTGTGGATTAGGTTCCCAGCTGTAATCAAAAGTAGATTGTATGACATAAGGAGGTGTTTCCCAATTATCCATGCATGGTTTACGTGTTGCCCGATCTTCCATATATTTGTATTCAGTTGCACCTTCAACAACATACTGAATAGATATTTTATCTTCTGGTTTATTCCATTGATTACCCCAAGCATAGATATAGGGAGGGCTCCAGGGATTAGGTTTCCATGAATAATCTATACCATCACTATTTTCTAAATGTTCAAATCTAGCACTATTAGGTAATAATTTTGCCCTCATCGTATCTAAATTAATAAATTTACATTCAGTTGCCCCCGGCACCCGATACTCAACGGTTGGCATAATCTCTGCTGGATATTGGGTATTACCAAATATGTATATATAAGGAGGACTTGTTGAATCAGGGTGCCAATTGAAATCAAAACTAGATTTATCTATAGAGCAATGTATAGTCCAACAGTTTTGTTCGTTTCGTCTATGTACAGGTTTAACATCAGCACGATATATAATTATATCACTATCTTCCGTTGAACATAACCACGTTCCACTATCTTTTTGATATTTACTAGGCCATACATTATTATGTTCACTAGCCCAAACTTCTTCATCGGGTAAGAAGTCAAAGTCCCAATCCCAATCAAAATTAGTATAATCACAATATTCATTGATTACCCAAAAATGTTCAGTGGTGCATTGTTGTCTAGCATTTGCTAAATCAATTGCATGTTTTTCTCTGGGGTGTGCGTTAGGTTTTTTACCGTAATAAAATACATCTCTTATCATTTGATTATTTAATACCGTATGGTATTATTAAATAATTCTCTTATGTTTCCACAAATTAATAGCCATATCTAATCCGTCATTTAAATTAACTTTTGGGCTCCATCCTAATAATCGTTCTGCTTTTGCATGGGTAGAGTTTAATACATATATCTCACCGTCACGTTTTGGTTTAGTGTTCCAATTAACTACACCTTTCCAATTTAACTTAATTGCAATCATATTAACTAATTCTTCAATTGTAACCGCATTGTTGGGTCCACAACAAAAGAATTCTTTACGTGCTTTATCTGGGTTTGATAATACTACCTCATATAAGTCTAGTAAGTCATCAATCCATAAAAAATTCCTATAGGGTTTTCCGTACCCCAAATTAATTTCGTCTGGATTACTTAACATTTGTGTAATGATTTGTTCTACTACAAAGAAATCGTTATCATTTCTTCCATATGTGTTAGTCTGTCGTAAAGCACAGAACGGAAAATTGAATGCCCTACCAGCATATTCTAAATAATGTTCACATGCAAGTTTAGCTACCGCATAAGGTGCATTGGGATGTTGTTTAGTTTCTTCAGTAAACACCGGTAATACAAAATCTTTACCATGTTCAATTAAATCACTTTCTGGTTGCCATCCATACGTTTCCATAGTAGAACTAAACAAAAACAATTCTAGGTTCTTAAGTTTTCTTGCACATTCAATAAGATTAACCGTGCCTACATAATTAATCTCGCTGAAAGTGATTTGTTCGTAAAAACTCTTTTCAACTTCTGTTCTTGCTGCCAGGTGTATAATCATATCTGGATTAACTTCTTGAAGCCGCTGATCTACTTTTGCTAACTCTAGTAAATCACAACCCAAATCATATATCTCATATTTGTGTTGCAATCTTTTTTGTAGGTATCCACCTATAAATCCACTAAGTCCCGTTACTAATACTTTTTTCATTTTTTAATCCTTCTAAATAATTTTTAAATTCTTCTACCCTAGTAAGCACCTGATTTTTATTATGTGTTATTATATCAGTCCACTCCTTAGACATATTCTCTAAATCTTTGTTCAAACATATATCTTTAACAATTTCTGTTATACGATATACTCGGTGTGAATGATTAGTTATGGTATCATAATCTTCATCCCAAAATTTATCAAATGTTTTATACCCGGCTATCTTAATATGTTCCAATGCATGTGGCACCGATTGTAATATAAAAGGATGTTCATATAACATAGCTCTGATAATCTTTTCTGTATAAAAAAATCCCGTTTTCATGTTGGTTGCTTCGTCAAATCTACTTTCTGATACAATGCTAAAATATGACCTGTCATAATATTCTGCTAAATTTTCTTTATTTGCAAATCCCATCCATGATCCGGTGTACGTACTACGGTTTCTGTCTGTCAGTGCTGATTGGTCAAGAACGGATGGTTGCAAATCTATTTCATCAATAATCTTAATCCATTCTTCATTTTTATATGTATGTTTTATATAGTCATTCAATGGTAAACTGGTTGAAGTGCTTTCGGCAGGAATTGATATAAACCCATACTTATTTAAATCTTCTTTTGTAAAAGTGACATGTGACATCAATCTATCTAATGTGTATCGCCTAGCCAATTTAATAAATTTTTTATCTTTTTCACACTTAGTTGGGTGATACTGTGGTAATTTTTTTAGACTCCATATTTCAGCCATTGGCATATGTATTAAATTATTCCTATATGATTCATTTAGTATTCCTAATATGCCCGGGTGAAATATAGAAGTTGACCATATATAAAAATCCCTACAGGTTCCAAATTCTTTCAGGAACAGATCAAATATTCTATTGATAACATCTATCTCACAATCAGCCCAATTATGCGAAATAATTATTTTACATTTTCCTTTTGTCCATAGTTCAATAATGTTTTTAGGGATATGTTCTATCCAAATTCCTCTACCACTTCCATAATACAATGATATTATATACTTTATATTATGTTGTATGTTAATATTATAAACAATAGTTCCTTGTTCAGAGTAATAATCTATGTTGTTTACAAGATCACTATGGTGAACATGCATATAATCTATCCCCAGAATTTCATTTATAGGAGAAACAGTAAAATATGTCATCCCCACTTTCATGGGGGTTTTGTAATAATGTGAGATGTATTCATTGTGTGACATTCCCACACAGTTGGGGATGGGCCCATGAGGACCGTACTCATTAATTGCATAAATTAGTTTCATTTAACTTTTCTTTGATATAGGAATGTCAGCACCACAACTGCATCTAACAGAATCACATATTACAGATTTTAATAAACTATTCCAATCTATTTTTGCATGATCTTTTACATTGCCAATAATACCGCCTACTTCACAATTTCCTCGTTTAATGTGACCATACTGATGTATAAACATACTTTCATTGCCTATGCCACATCTAAAATCAAAGAAATTAGTTTGTCCTTTGTTAATCAGCATTTGCGGACTGTTAAGTGCTTCTGCAGTACCATCTTCATATGTAATAATAGCATTACTTGAATATTGTTTGAATAATGGATTGGTTTCTAATATTTTTAGTGAATTAGTTCTGGTAGGGATAGTTTTAAAAGTTTTAAAAAATTCAGATTGTGCAGACGTGTAGTTAAGTTCAACTAACTTATTTTTAGAAGATCCGTATTGGTCGTCAATGTATACAATCTCCAATCTTGCAGTAGTTTCATTTTTTATTCTATCAACGAATTCAATGCACTCATCCCAATATAACGGATCCATCATCAGTCTAACAGTTACCATAGTTAAATTTGATGCTATCTTAACTTTTTCTATCCATTCATCTGCTGTATTATTTAGAAATTCTTGTGCTGGGTGAAAGCTACAACCTGCATATGATAGATATTTGAAGTTCTCCTCAATATAGCGTGGAGTCCTAGCTAGGTTAGTAGTAATACCTATATATCCTCCTAGAGTATGAATTTTTTTAACTAGGTCCGGGAAGAAAGGGCTCAATGTAGGTTCTCCACCACTCAGTGAGAACAACAATTTTTTATTTAAATTAAGTCCGTAGAATAAAAATAGATCGTCTAAAAATGGTTCTACTACATCCCAATCAAATAAATGATTTTTACCTTCATGTAATACCGGGGGACAATATCTACATTTATAGTTGCAAATATCATTTAATATCCAAGTAATGATAGCCCAATTTTCATTTTTTATTTCTATAATTTTTTTACCTTGAAGCGGTAATGGTTTCTTCCAATTAGGAATTCTAGACGTTGGATATTTATAAGCACTAGTCATTTGAGTATCTGAAACAATTTCCACTGATTGCACACTTGAGAATGGTGTTAAATCAATTTTCATTCCGCCGGCATTAGCGTAGATTATATCTTTTTGAACGTCATACAAATGACCAATTAACAGATACCCTTCTCTATTCGCATGATCTCCAAATTTCCATCCATGTTGTTCTAATCCTACTTTTTTAAATCTGTGATATTGTTTTGTTTTATAATCCGGAGTCGCATTGTCAGCACCTAATAATGCCATAATTTCATTTGACCAAGTAGTTTGTAGTGCAACAGCATTTTCTTTTGCGGCTCGGGTGTCTTCATCTAATACAATATGAGAAATATTTTTTCCTAATGTATTATAACCCAATACTAAATCTCCAAATCTATAATAAGGAAAAAACGATGCACTATCTTCTTCTGTTATTTCATAATCTATTCTAGGATCATGGCTCATCAATATATTAACATGTGAGTAGGTTGGTAAGTTATTGCGTTGTGGTATACTGGTATTAAAAAACATTTCTAATGTATGAATCATATCATTCAATTGTAAAAATGCAGAGTGGAATTCTTCATTGAATCGTATACCAGGCCATCGTACAGCTTTAGGATCATCCTTCTCTAAACGTTTCCATGCGTCATCCCACCAATTATTGGCTAATTTCTCAGCTAATCGGTTACCATATATTTCAAATTCTTCATGTAGATAATTAAGAGTGTCTTGGTCTATTACTGTCGCCCGACGTATTTCTGTATCATAAAAACTATTTAAACTATCAATAATACGATTAATTTTGTCTATTTTACCACGATCGGTTAATGTATCCAACGTATACGTATTACTGCGAGAGAATTTGATACTTTTTTCTCTTATACGCTTTTCACCAAAATTCATTTTTTCAAATGCTTTAACCCATTTTGTTGCTAATTCAGTTTCAAATAATCTGAAATATATATCATAGTGTTCCCATGTCGTAGGATTGACGAGGGTAATCCGTACATTTTTATCTTCTAGAAATCGTGCCATATTAAATTATAACTCCTATTGTATTTAATATGCTAACTGATACTGTCAATTTTTAACATTAATTTTGTCTTTTAAATTTTAATGTTGATGTGTTTAATTGGATTCCATTTAAAATCCCATTCTCTATGTTTTGTGTGATATAATACTGATCCAATACTACTACTGGGATCACCCGGATTAGGTAAACTCCATCTATATTTGAACAACGGTTCTACTACATTTTCATTTGTTTGGCTATTCATAGCACATCCACCCATATAAACTAAACAATCTGCACCCGTTAACTGTACAGCTAATTGCATAACTTTACTTACTTCTATTTCAAAACGTTCTTGCACTGATGCGGCAAGGTCATATTGTTCTTGTTTATCTAATATATTACTCCAGTCCAGTACACCTTTATGAAAATTATAATTTAATTTTAGTGTGTCTGAGACAAAATAATTAGATACTTGATCACGGAATCTTTTAGGATCGCCCTGTTCTGCCATTTGTTGTAATAAGTATTCGTCTTTAATTGGAGTTAACCCAACTAGATGTGTAAATGCACTATAAAATAACCCTAGACTATGTGGATAACTACGGCTCCATACTTTTTTCATTTCACCGTGTTTTGCTTCCCAAATAGTAGCACATTCAAATTCACCTATTGCATCTAGTACAACAACAGCACAATGATTAAAAGGACTAGTATAATAGCCCGCTGCCGCATGACTAGCATGATGCGGGGCATATCTTACAGGTGCATAATGTAGTCTAGTTTTATTAAGATATCTTTTAGGTAGAACACTCATATCCAATGCAGTTTTATATTGACCAGCATAGAATTGTCTTGCTTTTTTAACCCAAGGCCGTTCGTACCAAAAGATGCAATCCGGTGCACCTCGACGTAATGCTTCAGTGATAAGTGATGAGTCTAATTCGTCATCTCGACAAGTAGCCCATGATTGTAGTACACTGTCATTAAACACAGCCAGGCTACTGCCGTGATTGAGTGCGTTTATTCCCCACTGTATCATTTGTATATAAAGGGATCACGTTTGCGCAATTCTTCAAGACGCTTCTTAAATGCTTTGTGTTCTTTCCATCGTCTATAGGGTGTTAATAACCAGGTAATAAATTTCATGCTATTTCCTTTTTAAACCAGTTACGTGCCCGCAACTGTATTTTTAAATTGTTAGATTCTTTTGAACTAATAATACTGTAGAGTGTATATAACTTACCATAACGTATAACAGCATCGTTAGCATCTTTAATGCCATCTGCCCAGTCGGGAAATGCCACACTCCACCCGTATTCTAAAGCCTGCTCAACCATTTTATAGCCCGAGTCGTCTCGGTCTGCTAGTACTATAACTTCACGTTGCAGTTGGCTGATTAATGCATGTTGGCTTGCACCTATCTCAGCACTCATTACAGCAACACCATCAACACAGATAGCATCAATAGGGCCTTCTGTTACTATGACATATTTACGTTCGTAATGTTGCCTATCCAAATTAAACACGTACCCAGGCTGTTGTTCCGATATGTATTTAGGTTTGCCCGAGGTGATCTTACGGGCAGTATATCCTACTAATCTATGTTCGTGATAAAACGGAATAATTAGTCTATTGTTAAACCCATCTTCGTCGGTCCAGTGCCAGGGATAATCATCTACGTATAAGTTACGACTAGCTAGGTATTCTAACACAGGCACTAATTCTTCTGACGGATATTTAATCCACTCTGTTAATGGCTTTGCACCAATTGGTAACGCTTTATCTATAAATGTAGGTATAAGACCTTTCTCACCTTTGTATGAACTGTCTTCCTCAATACGCATGGCTTCAAGACTGCATTTGGTAATAGCATCGTCTGCAACACCTAGCCATTGCATAAGCTTCTTTAGCTTAACTGATACTTTACGTCCAGGTTGCCAACTGGCTTTGAAACCGCAGTTAAAACAATGGTAGCTAACACCCTCATTAACCATAATGCCGCCACGCTGTCTATTGTCAGCTGACGTTCCATTATGGTGACAGCATACCGCATTGAAGCTGACCCAACCACTGGGGGTTACTTTACGCTTCGCTGGTAGGTATGACTGTACTGTATCTATGATTAGGCTCATAGTTACATTTTACAGTCTCGCAATTACTTTGTCAATAGTTCCGGCAGCATTGGCCTGGGCGGTGTAGGCAATTCTCAGCCAATTTGTATCAGAGCTAACAGGATATGTTTTAGTTACAGTGGTGGTTGGTGTGGTCACATTAAATGTTTCTACGTCGTCCCAAATAGTAGCAGTACTTACTATAATACCGGTAGTGGTTTGAACAGTAACACCTGCAGCCAACGAGCTAAAAAAGAATTCTAATTCGACTTCACCAGACCCAACGCCGTCATTTACTGGATTGATTTCAACTGATTCGCTATAATAATTTCGAGTTTGCCATGTTGGATCAATCACATCAATTTCATAGGTAAATGTTTTTATAGTTTTAGGAGGAAGACCAGTTGGCATTGCGCCTCCTAATAAATCCATAGTTCCTGTAACACCATACTGAGTATCGCCATATACTGGAGTTTTAGTAGTATCACTGTTAAGGATATATACTGTGTATTTTAAGAATTGTGGGGTAATAGTGTTCAATGCCGTAGCAGGAATAGTCATTAGCCCAATACCTGTTTTGCCTGTTGCAGTGTTAACATTACCTGCATATACTTCTTGATTAAGTTGATCCATAATGACAAACTTCATTGCATAAGTAGTAATGTTGATACGTTTTTGTTCGACATTTTTTACATCAAGTTCTAGCACATTGTCTAGACCTTGATAGATTTTAAATTTACGTTGGTACACGATTCTCCACTCCAAAGGTGATGCAGCCAGATTGACAACTGCTTGGATTCTGTTCGAATATAAATAACTTGAAATTTTTTGCATTTGGTTTAAAGGCCTCACTACTATTTATATGGTTAAATTAAGAGATAACATACAAGAACAACTACCGTTTATAAGCGTATTACACTATGGTGAAGCCGAATTCGTAGGTATTATTATAAATCAAGATCAATTCGTAACCAGCTTCTACGACTTGTCTATCATAAAAACGTCCGAAGAAAAGACAATATTTTTAGATATAGGAGAGACTTGGTGGTGGGAATCGAATCGACAGATTCCTATTAATATCTTTCTACGTACAGAAATTGCACCTTTTAAGTATGCAATAAAAACATTTAGTAGTAAGGATGTTCGAATACTATTAGGACCAGTTGTAAATTTAATGAACCTAACATTAAAAAGAGTTAAACGCAAAAGTGTGCAGCTAGTGCGACCTTTACCTAAGAACTAGTCATTACTGTCGTAAGTACATTCGAAAATTACTAATAGTATATCTTCCCCACCCTGAGAATTTTTGCGCAGCATTTAAAAATTTAACAGGAGTAACTCCATGTACTGCCCAACTTGGAAAAATAATCATCCTATTATTTTCTAGCGGAATTGTATATCCGTCTTCACCTAACTGCAAATCCCCACCAGCAAATGCTTTTGGTTCTTTATATAGATTAACTAATACAGTATATATAGATACATCTCTATGTGGAAGATAACTATCGCTATCATTATAATAACTTAATAAAAAAGATTCATCAGTAAGCTCAGTAAACCACTTATATATCATATGAGTAGAAGCTACTTCTTCGCAGAATTGTTTAGTGAATACGTTAGTCATTGCTCGATGGATATCTGAGATATTAGGAGTTTGATATATATCATGTAAAAAAACTCCGTGATTATTTTTAATTGTATTGCCGTTAGTAGATATTGCCGATTGTGTAGTCGTTGGCGGTAACAACTTGTCTGGATGTGTTAAAAATATTAATTCTTTCCAAACGTTTTCTAAATCATTAATATTGAATACGTTTCTAACAATTATATGGGGCACCGGAGTTTCAAAATATTCTATAGTCATGTATATCCGTAACTAATTGATTCACATATTAGATTCATCTGTACTGCCACTGCCATAGCATAAGCCACAGCATGTGCCTTCTTAAAGTAGTACTCACCGTCCTCCGGCTTCGTCCATACTTCCGTCATCACCGAGTCCCAATCTTTCCCAATCAGATAACGTTTGGCGGGCCGTATCATAGCCAAAACTGCCGCTAGTTGGAGTATACTCTTCGGCTTCATCTGTCTCAAAATGCTTCCGTGTCCGTTGACGTGAAATAGTAAACTGCTGAAATCGTCCTGCTCTAAAAGGTCCCATAGTGGCTCAGTCTCCATTAAAGTTTTTAGATGTTCTTCATCTCTTACATCTTTGTAGATACTAACATTTAGAAAGTCTAGTTTAAAATAACCTCTGTCTTCTGCTTCTTTGTAATCTACGTTGGATAAGTTATTTACAGGATTGTACGGGATAGGTGTACAATATACGCCGGTGTTGTGCTTTTTAAAAGTACCATTTGAGTCTTTAATAGCCGCTGGTATGTGCTTAATATGTTTAAGAGCATGGTCTCTATCAGCAAAGTCAATATCAATATCTGGCATTATAGGCTCGATTCTTTAACAATATTTCTCACAAGTTCCATATCAAACTTTTGATTTTTAAATTTCTTAACCCATATTTGCGGATCAATAATATTGCCAATAGCACTCAATTGATCGTCACGGAAATTGCCAAGCATAGTTTTACCACTAGTACAATTAAGAATTAACCATGGGCTTACCTTACCATCCTTAACATCAAATACAGCTCGGTTAGTACTTACATATTTAAAATAGTGATTCCAGACAGCATTATTATCAGTCGCCCAAGATTGCATGTGTGCAACAGATCTTTCTAGTGCTGTCTCAACAGACTCGGTATGAATTAGATTAATAACATATTTTTCATACAGTTCATCTCTACACCAATGATCTAATTTAACACCACTACGTACTACATAGTCAATAAATTTGTCAGGATATAAAGGTCTGGTATTATTAACAAAACTTCCAAACTTTACCATAGCATTGTAATAAGGGCTACGTGCAAAATCGTCATACGTTTTGTCAACACCTAGTTGTTGCGTAATTCTATAAAATTTGTTATAGGTTTGATAACCTATAAAAACATGTTTTTCATCCTTGGCTAGATAACGCCTTTTCTGCTCGCACATGTGTACAGCAAGAGTTCTTTCTTGCATAAATGTTGATTTGCAAAATTGACAGGCGTAGGGTTTATTCACACTTAATTCTAACATAGTTAAAACATTTTAGCAATCTGTTTATCATCATATCCGTGAGTCTGTGCTAATTTTTTAGCGTCAGCAGTTGTCATTAGTTGACTTAACATTTCAATTTCATCTTGTTTTTTGTTTGGATAAATTTCCAATAAAAATTTGGATAATTTGTTGTTGCCTTGTTTTTTCTTAAAACCAATCCACTGGTGAAAGAAAATCTTTCGACTTTCATGACCACACATACACCTGTCTCTTATACACATCTCCGAGCCCACGAGACAGGCAGAAAGCTCGTATGCCGTCTTCTGCTTGAAAAAAAAA
>ENA-OSIY01001817-OSIY01001817.1-marine-metagenome-genome-assembly--contig:-NODE-1817-length-11276-cov-4.636664_pt1 | contig 11276 bp, 21 predicted proteins | sample MGYA00237884_ERZ534233 | MGnify/ENA primary metagenome ERZ534233 (study PRJEB26412, sample SAMN06343840) | marine metagenome | isolation source: estuarine water | place: USA: Columbia River Estuary... | reverse complement strand
TCTACATTGTTGTCGTTGTCTTGTGGTTGAGCTTCTTGCTGTGCTTTAGTGGACTTTCCGTCTGTCCAAACTACTTTGCCATTGCCGATATATTGCTTTGGCTTTTTAGCTTCTCGTTCTTCTTTTGTTTGTGAATCAAAGGCTGATACATTTTGACCAAATTGGTTTGTTTCATCGTTTACACTTATTGTTAAGTTATAGTAAACTCCTTTTTTTCCTTTTACAAATTTTTCTTTTGGTAGATTCTCTACGTTAATGTTTAAATTGATTAGTGATGCCATTGTTTATTTATTTAAGTTTATTAATTTATCTTTATTTACTTTTTTAAAATCTTCTGATTCATCTTCTCCAAATACACCTAACTCATAAAACCCAGTTAGTTTAAGTACTGCTCTTGATAAAGCTCTTTTCTCTGCCATTTCTGCTACATACCAAGTATTGCAATTACCATCTTTAAATGATGCACCTTTTAAAGCAGAGCCAAATGTTTCAATTAATACACTTGGTTTACTATTAATAAATGCAATGGCTTTGAATACTGCAAAGTTTGTTTCACATTTTATAACCTCGTAGTTAATGCTTATTTTTTCTTTTGCTTGTATTTTTTCAATACCTTTTCTTGTAATAATTACATAGTGTTGATGTTTATATACATCGTCTTTAGTTAGTTCGTACTTGTTGTACAATTCTAATAGTTTTTCTCTGTTCATCTTATTTTATTATTTGTTTTACGTTTGTTCTAAACTCATAAAATTCTTGAGTCTGTTTTCTTATTTCTTGTTTAGTATTGCTATTATCTAATCTTAACTCTCTATTTTCTATGTGCATTGAATTAATGTAAAAATACATTTCACTTAATGCTTTCATATATTTATTAGTTTCTTTAGGTTTAGTCTTATTAAACTCTAGTAATAAGTTAGCTAATAATTCATAATTAGTATGAAAGTTAATCTCTTGTAATGTCATTAAACACTTCTTTTTTTACTATATCTCTATATGCTGATGGGCAACTCTCATCACATAATTCAAATATAAAGGTTTCTAAATTAGTTATCTTTTGTTTAGCTTTAAATAGTTCTTTTTGTAAAGCATCTATTTGCATATTTTTATAGTCTACTAGGTCTTTCATATTATAAATTGCTAAAGTTATTAATTTCTAGTCTAACACCAGAGCCATTACGTTGCTCTAATATACATTTATTAAATAAAGAATATCTGTATGCTTTAAAGTAATCAGTTTCTTTAATTTGGTCGCCTTGTTGTGTAGTAATAATGTAATACATTTTGTTTTGTTTTATTGTTATACGTAAATATAATAATTTTTATTTAATTAACAACTATGTTTATAAAAAAATATATAATTTTAACAAAACTTTAACAAAAAAAGAGGCTAACCGAAGCCAACCCCTTTTCCAGAAAACAAAACAAAACAAGAATTATTTTAAGTTAGTTAGTAATTCATTATAATAATTAATTTTATCTAATAGTTGTATATCGCTAAACTTTGTTATTTCTCTACTTTTATGTTGTAATTCTTCAGCAGTTCCTTTTCCATATGCATTTTCTAAATATAAACCATATTTATATTGTTCACCGTATCTCATTACATTACAGGCATAACACTGAACTTGTACGTTAGTTTCATTCCATCTAGTAGCATAATGTTTTCTACTCATAAAATGACCAGCCTGTAATTTCTTATAATGTGTCTGCTTATCACAGGTTACACATTTAGCAATTTCATTGACTGCAAATCTTCTTCTTATATACTGACTAAATACATTATCAAGTTTTTTAACTATTGTCTTTCTTGATGGTTTTTTAGGCATTATATTATTTCGTTGTCTATCTGCTGAATTAAATAACGTAAATCTTCTTTACTAAATTTACCTTCTATCGTTTCTTTGTATGTAGATAGTTTTAAATCGTAGTATTCAGATTGGTTTTCATACCTTTTAATTTTTACTGCTATATTCATAGTTTAAATATAAAATTATACATAAATAGATATAAAAAAAAAGAAATATATATAACAAAATTAATATAAATATTAAATTATAAATATAAAGATATCTGAAGAATATTCAAATTTATCTAGCTACTTTCTGGTTTTTTCGTAACTACGACCACCAAAATACGCAACAAACACGACAGAACAAAGTTGTTTAAGTGTTTCTATGTGTACTTCATCAAAATTAAATTTTACAAATACAGAATCAAGAAATATAAACAATATTAAAGAAACTGTCATAAAAATTAGCGTTAAAGGTCTAACTGTTTTAGATAACTTGTTGTCTGACTTTAAATCACTTTCCCAACGTTTAGTTACCTCTTGCATCTCTATCATATCCATTTCAAGCAGTTTTAAAGCCTTTTCTTTATCTTCTAGTGGTAATGACTCGTCTTTAGCTATAAGTCCTTTAACAACCCCTAAAACGCCAGAATCAGGCAATACATCGCCTAGAGTGTTAACAATACCAGAGCCGTTGTTTAATAAAAACTTACCAGTTTTTGTGTCTTTAAATTTCTTCGCCATATCCCCATTTAAAATGTATACAAATAAATATTAAGTAAAAATTTAGTTCTGCGTTATCTTCTTCGTCTAATTGTGGATAATATTCAAATCCAAACATTAAACCTCTTTCTAATAAATTGCTAAATCCTAGTATCATATTTTTTATTTTTTAGTGTAATTCCAACGTGCTTTTGTGCCTCGTATATCGTAATGTATAAAAGAAGAATAAATACCAATTCCACCTTGTAGCATTTCTCCCTTACTTATTAAATCCTCTATTATTTTTGATAATTCGATAGGCAACATACCTTTAACAACAATATCTGCTGCCCTTCCCATTATATGTTGTGAATCTTTTACACCTCCAATAGATGCATTATATTCTTGACTTCTCCAAGCTGAATTAATTTTTATTGGTTTTTTTATATAATTTCTTAAAACTTGTAATTGATTTGCAACCTTAACCATATTATGATATATGTTTATTGGCATTTCACTTCCATCATTGCAATCAAACTCCTCTTTACTAAAGTTTTTTGTCATTGTATTTTTTATTTAATAATATTTTAAATAAGAAAAATATTAATGTTAAGGTTACTAAATTAATATGCGCTTCTCCACACATACCTGTTAAGTGTTTTATAGTTTCTAACATTTATTAAATTTTATAGTTAATACCAATTTTTAAACTTTCTATATTTCTATCCCAATAGCGTTGTTTTGTTATTTCAGAAAATATACCTAAATGCTTATTAATTTGTATTCCAAAAACACCACCATAGCTATAATCAATCCACTTATCATTACCAATAAATTTTCCGTACGAGTATTTTGATTCACCTTTAATTAATTTATGATGAGGTAATATATTATAATAGGTATGAATCCAATATTTAGAACGATAATGATAAAAATCTAAACCAATAACGCTAGATAAATCTGCAAAATTTCCAATTAATGCTAATTGTTCTTCATTGTACTGATTAACTAACTGACCATAAACATTATTTCTATAATCTAAATCAGAGTTACTTAATAATATACCTTGATTGTCATACCAAAAATAATCATAACCAGATTCTCCAGTTATTACATTAGTCCACTCATAAGGAATATCTGTGTGTCCATAATCATAGCTTAAAGACCACCAAGCATTTTCTTCTAAATACTTTTGTATTGGGTTATGTCCGTAAGCCTTGTCATAAGTTCGATACATAGCTCCAACCGATAATGATAGCTTTTTACCTATTGGTATTCTTAACCTTGCTTCTGCGCTCTTATAGTTTAAATCTACTAGCTCATTATCATTAAGCTCTCCTTTAACTAACCACCATTTAGATAAATACCTAATAAATATTTCTTTATTTTCAAAAGATTTACCCTGTTCTCTGCCTTTAGAATATTCAAAAATATACTCTAATCCTTTAGCATAATTACCAATATTACTTTTACTTCCAATATTAGTTTCATCTCCTATATAAAAACGATTTTTATCTTCATAATCAAAGTGAGCTAGTTTTCTAAACCCAAATGTCTTAATTTGATTGGATGGATTTCTAACTGTTGTTTCTTGTAACTCTGAATTTTGTGTTACATAAAAAGTTTTTTCTGATTGCAAAGAGTTGCTTTGACTATATGCACCATAAAATGTAGCATACTTAAAAATATCTTTAAAAATGTCTGCTTGTATGTTTGTAGTAAATAAAAGTAATAATATTAAATATCTCATATTTTAAAATTTATCTTGTAATAATTTATCTATTTCTTCGTTAAGTCTTTCAGTAGTGCTTTCTGGTAATGTCATTGCTATACCAGCTTCAATTTTTAGAATTAAATCTCCATTGTTGTATAAGCAGATAGTAGGTATAAATATAATTTTATCGTTATCGTGTATTTTATTATCTTTTTCTAAATAAAAAATACTAGTGTTGTATTCCTTAAAAGGCTTTAAAGAATAATCATTATTTTTAATAAATTCTGCACTGTATAAAACTATACTAATGTCATCCTTATAGGATTGAGCATTAAGAGTTGCAGAAGAAACAAATAGGGCAATCGCTACACATATTTTATTTTTTAGATATTTCATATAATCTCTCATCCATTTTATTAAGATGCTCTTTTATCTCTTTGACATCTTCTTTAATGGTATTCATATCAGATTGAACACCTTCTACAACTGACCTTGTTAATTTGTCTTTGTAAGAAAATTCAACTTTAGATACTTCAGGCTCTGGTAAAGTCATAGCTTTGGCAATGTCAGCTTGCAAAACAAAGTACATTGATGATAATGAAACAGCAAAGCCTACAATCATACTTATAGTTTTTAAGTCTAATGTTAATTTTGTATTTTCTCCTATTTCGTGGCTCATTTTTTATCTATTTGTTTTAGTTTACTAATTGCCCAATTAACTCCAGCGCTACCACCCCAAGCATCCCACATTAAACCACCACAACCTTCAGAATAGGGAACATCTTTGTGTTGTTGATGTCTTTTAAAACTAGCCATTCTTGATATAGTATCTCTACTAATATTTTCTCTCCTAGCTAATTGACCAGCTCTAGTCCAGCCTACCTGTGTTCCACAATCACTTCCGTTATTTTCTTTCCACTCAATAGCTCTTTTTGCGTTGTTTACTGCTCCGTCTGGGTAATCGTTATAGCTTTCTAGTTCTACAGCACTACCTTTAAAAGCATCATAGCACATTGCAATAGCTTGGTCTTTTTTGTGGTAAGGCGTTAGCATAGGTACGCAACGAATCATAAATTCGCTTTGCTTTTCTCCTGATTTAGGTTTAGGAATTGGCATACTTAAATCCTTTAAATTGATGACAACCTTCTCCGTTTACGTTTACTTCGTATTCTTTCCAATCTTCGCATTCATCGTGCCAAAGCACATCAACTAAAAAACCACTTTCTCTTAATCCAAGTCTAGCAAATAAATTTTCAGATTTAGATTGTTTATCTATAAACTCATTAGCTATTAATTGACTAGGAAAAACGTATTTTCCAACTCTAATAGCTTTCTTTTTACCTTTTTTCTTTTGTGATTTTTTCATCTTTAATATAAACTTTATTTAAGATTTTAATAATTCTATTTCTGCTTTTAATTCTTTTACAGCTTGTACTAATATTGGTACTAATTTACCATAACTTAATTCTAATTTCTCTGGGTTTTCGTCATATACTAATCTCAAAGTATCGTTGTCTAGTTCTTTAACTTCTTGTGCTATAAACCCAAAGTCTTTTTTTCCTTTATTAGCTGAATAAAATTCTTCTCCTTCTCTATTTATTTCTACTCTATTATCCCAAACAAACTCTCTCGGTTGTAAAGCATCAATAAAAGCTAGTCCATATCCTAAATCTTTTATATCTTTCTTATCTCTTTCATCAGATATTGAAGTTATTGTAGTTACTGCACATCTTAAAGTTGCAACAGATGAATTACCTAAAGTTACTTCATTAGAAGCAGTTGCACTACTTTCTTGAGCAGAATATCCAATATTAGTGATATTTCCACCACTAGGACCACCACCAGTTGCACCAGAGGAAGCACCTATACAAGTTCTTTGAAATCCTGTAGCATTTGCGTCATCTGCTTGATATCCTACTGCAGTGTTTGCTGCTGCAAAAGTTTGGTTTTGATTCCTTAATGCTTCAAAACCAATAGCAGTATTTCTATCTCCACTTGTTTCAGCACCTAAAGCTGCATATCCAATAGCAACGTTATCATTACCATCTGTATTAGCATCCATAGCTGTTGAGCCTATAACTACGTTATCATTTCCTGTCGTTAAAGCATTTGCAGCTGTTTCTCCTAAAACTGTATTATTTGCTGGGTTTCCACTTAAGCCGCTTGGAACGTTTGAAACATACACAGAAGAGCCATCTACTGCACAATCACTCAAACCATTTAAGTCTGAAGCTCCACCACCACCACTTAAGTTAGAAGGTGATATTCTTACGTTGTCAGTTCCGTCATAACCTACAACGAAATCAACGTTTGCCGAATCTGTTTTTAAATCAAATTCACTAAATTTTTTATTTGCCATTTTTTTTTATTTTAAATTTCTATTTCTAAAGTTATATTAATATCTTGTTCTGTTAGTAAGAAATCTCCATTCTCTGCTAATACTTCAAAGAAAGGTGTTGGACTGCATCCAGCAATAGATTTATAAACGCTTCCCCATTCAACTGTGTTGTCGCATACTCCATCTCCCCACCAAGTACTAGTATATATTAATCCGTAACCCATCTAATTATTTTTTTTTGTTAAGTAGTTTATTACTACGTTCCAACTGTTGTTTTGTGTCCACATATTTATCATTTAAATACTGTATTAATTTAACAATATTTTTATTTTTTTGTTTATATCTTATAATACCCATCCACCGAAATCTGCGTTTGCTGTATCTGGGTAAGTATCATCTTGAGTATTTGCATTATACTCTGGATATGTATTTTGATTATATACCATAAAGTCTATAAAGTTATTAGTGTAAAATTGTGCTATATCTCTATATTTTTCTACTAAATAATCAACCTCATCTTTATCTACTGTAATACTACTTTCGCTTGTGTGCTTATATACACCACCATTAGCTACTGTATAAGCAGCAAAAGGCATATAGCATACTAAAGCCCAGTATATTGTCATAGGCTTCACATACGTCTCTAAAAGTGTCTTATAAGCTGCGTTAGCTGGGTCATCTACAGTTCCAGCTATAATTAATGCTTGTAGCTTCTCAAGTAGTTTAGTTCCTAAATAGTTTTGTACCTCTGTATCTTGTGCAATCTCTACCATATAGATAAACTTGTCAGGGTCTACCGAGCCAGAGAGAACAGAATACCTTTTAATGTCTTTAGTTGTTATAAATAATGCTTTTGCCATTTCTTTTCTTATTTAGGGTATGCTCCTCTATTAGGCATATTCTCTGGCGCAATTCCAGCTTCTTTAGAACCTCTTGGATTTTTCATATAACTTTTAGGAATAGTCCTTGTCTTTTTATAGTTACCTAAATTCTCTGAAGGCTCTGTATTGCTTTCAAGTCTATATAAGACCTTTTTCCATTTGTGTCTACAGTATATGCCACCTTTAAATTTAAATAAATCGTAAGATTGTCTATTGTGTCCTAATTCTTTGTTCACTCCTTCTCTTGATGCTCGGTCTATATCTTCTAAAGTCCAAACTACACCAGAGTTAGCCATATTCATCATATTTCTACAAAAATCTCTTTGACTATTACTTGGCTTTGTTGAGCCTACAGCGTAAGTATATCTTATTTTATATAAGCCGTTTTTTGAATCTAAATAACTAAATGAACTTCCATCATTTTTAGAATCTATTTCATCTTTTAAACCTAACAAACCCTTAACTTTAGATAAAGTACTTTTTTTCTCATTAATTAAGTAGTTTGCCCAATCTTCATTATCTACATCATCTTCTGCATCTATTTCATCAACAAAAACATATTCTTCTGACATTTGTTCTCCACTTTCTGCCAAATGACCTAATACGTTTTTTGATTCTTCATCTGTAAGGCTTGCTTTCTCGTGTGATTCACAAGGCATATACCATATCTCTCCATCCATTTCGTGTTCGTGATGTCCTTGACAACCTTGCTCTAATGCTTTAGCTTCTGCTTCTTCTATAGTGTTATAAGCTTCTATTCCGTCTATTTTTTTTAGGCTCATTTCGTAGCCAGTTTCTTCTTCTATAACCTCTTTAGTTTCAATAACATCTATATCACTAAACTCAATAGGTTTAAGAGTTTTAAAGTATAGTTCTAATGCTATACTATTAACTGCTAAAATTTGGTCTATACACTCTACAACTTGGTCTTGAAAGCATTGTATAACTATATTGTCAAATAACTGTGTAGCAGTTTTAATTTCTTCGGCATTGTTTCCTAATCCATCGTTACCTTCACGAATCCCTAGAAGCATTGGAGATGTAACCCTGTGTCCTACGATTAGCTTTCTAAAACATTCATCAGCTAAATACTGATAATGTTGAGGTGCATCGTTTAAAGGAATGTCATCTATTGTAGTTTTAGATTCGGAATTATTATTAAAAGCAACGATTACTTTTTCTCCTCTGCTCCCAGTTAGTTTATTTAATACATCGCTCTTTATAGACTGCATTTTGTCAGGGTCAGGAACTCCGTTGTTGAAATTAACGACTTTAGTGCCACTAAAACCATTTATACAATCATTTATAAGGTAATCTCCTATCTCGTCCTCTAAAACAGCGTAAGGCATCGCAGAAGACCAGTCTGGACTACTATAATAGTACTTTCCAGCTTCATAAGGCTTTAAAACGTACATTTCAACACCATTAGCTTTACCAAACCCAAAAGCTGGGATTCTTTCTGGTTTATGACTAGGTTTTAGGTTATCCCAGTGGTTTGAATAGTACCAAGCTTCTATTTCTCCCTCCTCATTGCATTTTTCTGCTCTTAATGTTTCCATTGGAAAATGGTGTACCTGTTTTACTTTACCATCTTGATAAACTAACTGAAATGCAGCCATTCCTAGTACTTTGTAGTCATTTATGAATTTTCTTAAATCAGACTTCTTAAATAATGACATCATTTGAGCATATTGCTCTGGTTTTTTGTCTGCATCGTGTGCTGCAAGACCTTTACCATAAATCATATTAGAAATACCTATTGTAATAGCTCTATTAGTCGTTGAGTTGTTGTTTACATCAATTATGTAATTAAAATAGTTATTATCTATTCCATATTGTACCCAATCTTTGTTTTTTAACTCTACAACCTCTGGTGCTGTATATGCTGCTAGTTTTGTTACGAAAAATTCGCTCATAATACTACGTATTCGTTAGTTGTTGTGTGTTTTGTATATACACCATCATTAATACTATAAGTACTAATAGTTTGGTCAGTACAAAATATATTGTCTTTATACACTACACTTGTTCCATTTAAAACAGAAATAGTATAAAATGTTCCTTCTTTTAATACAGGACTAAACGTTACATTCCCTTGCAAATAATATCTATCAGTAGTAAATGTTAAACCAGAGTATGTTACTGGTTTGTTTGTGTCTTGGTCTGTAATAACAATACTATCTGCCGTATATTCACGTGGAATAAACTTTATTTGTTGTGCACTAGCACTTGATGTTAGTATTATCATTAAAAGCTTTTTTAAATAACAAAAAAAAGGGAAAAGTGTTTTATATAAAAAAAGGGTAATCCGAAGAATACCCTTAATTTAAGAAAAATTAATAAAAATTAAGTTCCTACTACAACAACTGTATTGGTAGTATCTCCAATAATTGAAGGGTCTACAAAATAAGCAGATTCTCTTTCCATTCCAGTAAATACTAGATTATATCCAGTAAAATCAGCCATAGCAGCTCCAGATACTGAACTTGCAGCAACTTCACAACCATTTTCTATTCCAGCTATTTGATATTTATAAATTGGTAAATCTCCAGCTCCTGGACTAGTATCGTAAGATTGAATTATTATTTGTGGTCTACCATAACCTAATAATTTCATTTCTTTTCTAGTTGCAGCATCTTGCTTTTTTAACTGAATTGTTCCAGTTTGAGTAAAAACAGAAGTTCCATTTTCTCTTGAATTTTCATTAGTTTCATCAAAAGAATTTGTACCTCTTAAATCGTATTTGTATAATGTAAGGGCAGAATTAAATCCAGTTATTAAATCATCTGTACCAAATGTTGCAGCACTTGAGCCAGTCAATAGACCAGCAGTATAATTGATAAAATAAATAGCTACTAAACCCCCAACATCTTTTTTGCAGGGTTCTAAACGTCCCAGACTAACATCACAAGCCATATTTTTAAGTGTTTAAAGTTAATAATATAAAGGGTGGTTTTACCCACCCCTTATTAGTTTTAATTATCCAGCGTAGTAAACTACATCAGCACCTACTCCGATAGCAGCAGCAGCAGTAAATCTCATTACAAGTCTTACGTTTTGACTTCCGTCCATTGGAGTCATATCAATCACTCTGACTTCATTGTAGTCTGATAAAAGGCCAGTCGCAAAGAAAAGGTTACTTGATTCAGCAGCTATCATTGTGTCATCTGACATTCCTCTACCTACAAATACCGGAATACCTCCGAAAGATAAACTTCCGTTGTTATACCATTGTGTACCTCTGTTATCAGTACCTGAAGCACCAATAGTTGCAGTAAATCCACCTAAAGCTCTAATGTATAATTTAGCAGCTTTGTTAGATACATATAATCTTAAATCTTCTTTTCCAAAAAGTGCGTTAGGAATTAAATCCACAACAGCTTGCATTTTATCGATAATGTTAGTTGCAGTTAAAGCAACTGGAGTAGGTACATCAATTACAGTTGCATCAGCAGCAGCAAGAGTTTCTAATCCGTTGTATTCTCCAGCTTGTGCGCCACCTAAATTACCAGTCCATATATTAGTTTCGTTAGCAGCAGCTACTTTAGATGCTACGTAACCAACTAAATAATCAGCAAATGATGTTGGTAATCCATTTGGATTGAATGCAGAATATCCCATTTGTATTGATTCCCAAGTGTTAATAAAGTCAGACTTACATAATTGTAAGTTTACTTGGAATTCTTCTGGTTGGATAACTACTTCAGTTAAATCAACGTTAGAAGAAGCAGTGAAATCACAAGTTCCATCAGCGATTAAACTACCAGTTTCTACTTTTTGAATAACTGATTTGTATTTTACGTTTGGCATTACAGTAACACCACCGTCTTCAATTGTACTCGAGCTTAA
>ENA-OSIY01001815-OSIY01001815.1-marine-metagenome-genome-assembly--contig:-NODE-1815-length-11283-cov-3.954399_pt1 | contig 11283 bp, 20 predicted proteins | sample MGYA00237884_ERZ534233 | MGnify/ENA primary metagenome ERZ534233 (study PRJEB26412, sample SAMN06343840) | marine metagenome | isolation source: estuarine water | place: USA: Columbia River Estuary... | reverse complement strand
TTTGTGCACAGCTTGTTTAGAAACCCCACCCATATCACCTAAAGATTTACCGTCCAAACCCATACCAAAGTGCCTGTGGAACAAGTCATACTCTTTTTCCGTAAGACACTCTTTAGCAGAATCCCATACATCTTTAACCAAAGCCTGACTCTCGTATGCCTCTGCTTGATCTGACGTGTTGTCTTTGTCGTGAAAACTAGAGTTCATCTGAGAGGAGCCACAGATTAACTTTGCCCACTCTATGAGTTCTTCGGAGTAACCTCGTTTGTCTTCAGGTGAACCTAAACCTTTCGCCAACTTAACAACCTCAAAGGGGGTGGTAACAGCTAGGCAGTCTACATTCAGGAACTTCCACTGTGCTGTGCTGATGACTTGATAGATACGGTTCTCTGGTGCTTGGGGGTTGGTGTTTAGCTCTTCATATGCAGCCATGATACCCTCGGAGATCAAGTCTTCATAGTGTGATGTGTTGTAGTATTTATATGCACTCTTCTTAGAGAGGGCTTCGATAAACTCAGGCTTCATAGGTGTTCGTCCTTATCCATTACGTCTGAAAGTAGCACAGGGAAAGTATCTCTACGATCTCGGTCTGTGTTGTTGTTGCTTGCTAGTCCTACATCTGAACCTAAGTTCATCCCTTCAGGTTCACCCCAACGTTCTGTGTGAGGTTCGTATTCCTGTGCTGGGCATTGTGTAGCCCCTACGTTACGCTGGACTTGCTCGTTCCAGACCTTGATAGGGAAGCGGCTCTTGGTGATGTTCTCACCCATGTAGTAGATGTTCATTAGTTATTCTCCTTTGATTTCTTTAGTTCAGCTTGGTAATCAGCATAAGCAGTCCAAGCAGCGTCAGCATGAGCTTCAGCAGCATACCAAGCAGCCTTAAAAGCAGCCTTTAGTTCTTCGAGTTTAGTCATTAGAGTTCTCCTGTTATGTTATTAGAAAGGCACTTCGCCAGTCAAGGGATCGCGTGGGTCATTGAAGTAACCCTTAGCTAGATATTTCTCGCGGAAGTCTTGTGCAGGTGCAGCTAGTTCTGTGAATGTATCTGCTGGCATGATACCTAGTTCGCGGAGTTGTTGCTCTAGTTCGAATGTCATATTGTACCCTTACTTGTATGGCGTGTCATTAGTGTAGAACAGGTGATTCCCGATCCTTGTGTCTAGACTATAGTGTTTAGCCCAGAATGGCAAGACATTTGTTGTGTGATAGTGAGTGCTGGTGATACCTAGTAGATCACCACCCAAAGCGTCTTTAGCTACCTCCTGAGACTCTGCCCATGCGATCTTGTCCTGATGTCCTGTGTGGCGCGTAGGATCGTCTGAGAGGCCATCATGGGTGTAGCTAAAGGCTTTATGTTCGTTCACTACTGCACAAACTGAGTTAGGGTAACGTCTGTCTTCCACTCGGTTGATGATCACGTTAGCTACTGCCTCTTTTGCGACTACAGGTTCTCCCCTTGCTTCAAAGAATATTGCTACGGCCATACACATAAGTGGTGTCATTATGTCCATTCCTGACCAGCGCCACGGATAGCTACCACACGGTCCAGCTTAAAAGCCTTATAGCTCACGCCGTCTGTTAGTTTAATCGGGACCACACCGTTAGCTTCGAAAGCCTTACGAACGATAGCACTGCGCTCGTTGTCCTTGAGGCCCTTCTTAGTGTTAAGGCGACCATTGTAAGTACGTGGCTCACCAGCTACTGTAAGGAAGTCAATCGTGAACATCGTGCCTTTGATTGTGTCTAGGGCTTGCTGGACTGTTTCTTTAGTAAGCATGTTAGTCTCCTTGTTGGTATGCCCCAAGTATAGGTGATTCGTGAGGTGGTGTCAAGCTTTAGTATTCTATTTGAGCTTCACCCTTCATAAAGGTCTCACATTTCATTTCAAATGCCATGATCTCTTGGAATAGCTCAGGGTCACGGACTTCTACCGTCATCAGTACACTTATCAAAGCTGCATTAAGAGCACCTGCTTGGGCAGCATACTGAAAAGGTAGACGCTCTTCGATGCTGCTAATGAGGTCATCAAAGTGGTACGTCTTGTGTGTCTCAGTTGTCATCTTATTGCTCCTTGTTAAGATGTCTTAATTGTAGCGTGATTCGTGAGTGAAGTCAAGAGCTATTCCCACTCGCTGTTGCAGATGTTATCAGCTAAAGAAAGGATAGCAGACTGAACTTCAGCAGACAAGGTGTCGAAATCCTGCTGCTCACCAAGAACATACAAGCTCTGGACCTCGATTTCTGTAGGCTCCCACCACACAGGACTGCGCGGCACGCCGTAGTCTGTCATCTGACCTTCTGATTCAAATGTAACAAAGGTGGTATCGTCTTCTGTGTAGTGCGTTGCTGTTTTAGTCATTGTTGTTCTCCTGTTTGGTATCTCCGAACCTTTTTAAGACGTCTTTCGTTTCTCTGATACCCTGACAGAAGTCAGCACCAGTATTGGCATCAAGGCGCACAGCGTGCTCCCTTAAGGTTCTCTCTCCTAACTCTTGCCACTTACGTAAAGTAGATAGAAGCTCTTTTACGTTTTCATCGTATATGTCTGCGTGGGTGTATTCGGTGATAGCCAGTCGCATCATAGCTCTTAGGTGAGCGCGAGGCTCGTTCAGTGTCTTTGGCTGCACCTTCATACAGCGGTCAAGTGTCGCTTCAATTTGTCCTGTTGTTTTAGTCATTGTTGTTCTCCTTAGTTGGGTTGTTAGTGTCTGGGATCTTACGATCTGACCAGTCGTCGCATGGGTCATCTTGGTCTGGCATTTGTTATCTCCTTGTGTATTCAACTTAGGCTTCCTCTTCAGTGATGTCAAGAACTATTTGCAGATATTTATTTTATTTTGTTATCAGTAGGTTGCAGGTAAATTCTCTAATTCCCTCGGTGGGGTCTCTAATTCCCTCGTGGGGGTGTAGCTCTAATTCCCCTGTGGGGGTCTCTAATTCCCTCGTGGGGGTGCATCACAGAATGTTACGAATCGGTCACGCATTGCAACAAAACGTGTGTCAATACTTGACTCGCAAAGGTTACAATAACTCGCGGATTCGTGAAGTATGTTACAACGGGTTGCCATATCAGATTCACCTCTATACTATTGCAAGCCAGCGATTCGTATTTCACATGAGTCGCAGAACCTCTAACATAGCAGAGCGAATCAGGTTTTGTCAATAGCTTATTTACTGTTGACGAATCGTTTGAGAATCTATAGCCGCGCCCGCGTTCTTTTATATGTTTTAGACCGACAATCTTTTTTGTGTGTTTTTGTGTTTTTATGATTTTTAAGGCTTGCGCGAGTCGAATCTATGTGGCAAAACTAATTCAACAACAACGCAAACAAGGAAACAACCTAATGAAACTCACAGAATTTATGAACGTCTCTAAAATTGCCAACGGGGAAAGCGAATTTTCAGACTCGTTGATTTTGATCTATACAGACTCTTCTGACGTTCGCGGCCCTTTTGTTGGCGAAAATCAGCAATACGATGCATATGAATTCGCTTACCGCACTGGGCGTCCGTTCCGCTTCGATACTTGGAATCGCTTGGGTTAATTGGTTTTCCGATAGGCTAGGCTCGTGTTCTGGCCTATTGATTAAACCAATTCAACAACAACGCAAACAAGGAAAACACAATGAACAACGCAACTTATACAATCTCCGCTAGAAAAGACACAAGCACGCATGCGTTCACACCCATTGGCTTGCCAAACATGACATTAGCGCAAGCGCGTGACGTACTGGAAAGCAAGCAAACGCAAGGTGATGGCTTTGCATACGTTATTGTCAACACCGCAGCTTAAGGAATCCTAATCATGGCTAACTATATCACTGACCTAACACGCATCACTGACGCGCTCGAAATCACTGGGCCAATCGAAAATTATATTTGGGACGAATTGACTGACGGTTTTTATTGGGAATCTATCGAAAATATCGCAAGCCAGCTGGAATCCGCTAGTTGTGCCAATGGTAGCTGGTCAGATATGATATACACTTATGACATTGATGCAAAGCTAAACGACTCCGATTGGCGGGAAGCTATTAGTCAGGCTATCCAAGAATACGAGGATTGCACTGGTGAACCCCCTAACTTTGATCCTTACGGCGTTGGCTTTGAGCTTTCCCAAACGGTTATATTTGCGGTCGATTGGGTCGCGTGTGCACTAGCTAGCCGCTTGCGTAACTTCGGGCGAGTCGCTGTTGTTTCTGCTAGCGTAGATAGCATGGACCCCAACCCTGAGGTGATTGCCTTTGATACTTACTGGGGAGCGCAAGAGTGGGTAGATGAAGAAATAGCGCGGCGCGTACAGCATCAGATAGAGCACAGCCCATATGCTATCTCTGAGGATGAGCGCGAGTCTCTTTTAGAGCAAGAGTCAGAATTGTTTAAAGTAACTGAGGAGTCGCTATAATGGCTATGCATAAGTTTGATGCGGGGGAGTCTTGATATGTGGAAATACAATTGCAACTTAGGCATTGATTGGCGCGGTACTGTTGTTTCTGTGATGGAAACACAAGGAACCGATGTAACTTACTTTATGAAAAGCGAATGCGGCAAGACTCACGTACTGTCAGGCCAATTGCTTAAAACGCTAAAGAAGGAGTCTTAATAATGAACAAGTTTACATACGAATACACCGATACATTTTGCGGAGATGCTAACTACAGCTGGGTTGAACGGGGTACAATATACGTACCAGAATTGACTCATTATGGATACACCGGTGGGGCGGACGGATCATATAGCAAAGCCAATAAAGCGCAGACTCGCGAAATCATGCGTCAAGTGAAATCCGAGCTAGGTCTGACGGGCGTGAATGGCGTTCGGGAAACATGGGGTGATATTGAGGTGTTCAAGCCTTACGGTATAGCTACAGTTTTGTTTATTGAATTTGACCATGGGGAGTCTTAATATGGATATTTTAAAGGTTGGTGATAAATTCAATGTGCCAGATGTAAAGTTAGGACATGACAAACACAAAGCAACTGACGTCTTTACAGTGTTGCAGGTTGTCACTTGCCCTAAGTACAACCGCACATCCTATAGAGTCCTTAGTTTCGGTGCGGGCCAATGGTGGCCACATACTAGGACGGTTAAGGTATGCTAAGAGATGCACTAGGCGCTGTGAGCCTCTTTGCGATACTATATGCCCTACTTTGGCTACTGCCCTAGCCTGACAAGTTAACCCAAATAGAAGGACTAAATAACATGCAATCCGATTTTTGTAAAACTGGCCGACTATGTCGCAAAATAGATATTTTTGTTAAGGTGGACGGCAATTGGGAATACAAGTGCAGTACTAATTGGTGGCGCTTATGTAGAACAGCAAAGCAAAACTGGTGCGAGGTGAATCCGCAAGTTAAACCCGAAGAGGTGCGCGCGCAGTTTCGCTTTCGCTACTAATACAGGCCTTATAGGACGCCCTTGTGTAGCGTTAGGCCGCAGTCATAGCCTAACAAGTTACATGGCCTCTGGTGGTGCTTATATAGGCTGCTAGAGGAATGTGTGTTAATACACGTTATCATTGGGTTACATTGGTATTGTGCATCAGTGAACACACTAGACAGGCATCGGTTATGACGTGTTACGATATGTATGAGGTCTGCGAATCGCCTGTCCTAGCGCAAGGAATTTCTTTGGTTGTCAAGCGTAACTCATTGGAATCCTTATGTTAGTTGCATTGGGGTCACACTAGTGCATCCATGCCACACATCATAAGATAGTGACTGGGGGCGTGCATTGGGTATTGACATTGGGGCCCCTATGTGTTTTCAGGTGATTCGTTTTGTGCTTCAGGTAGCCCACTAGGAATCCAAAACAAAAGAAATACTTCAGGGTGACGCTACGTCATTCCGGCGTTGATGTACTTTAGCCACTCCCCATGTGTCCCTTAGATACCACACCCTACATGAATCTCATATGTACCACCCCAAGAATCACAAATGAATCGACCCCCAGAAATAAAAACAAAAGGAAAATACCTATAATGGTGTTATTTATGTCACAGTATAGAATAATATTGCTACAAAATGACGCACTAGAGAAGAAACTGGTTGACCCCCCTTTTATCCCCATCTATATATAGGTAAGGGATACTTAAGTTATACATAAGAACTTCTACAGTATTATAATCATAATGATAATAATCACTAAGATATAAGTTCTTACGTAAAGTAAGTTATACTCAAGTTACACCAATGTGATTCATGGTGTGGTCCTAGAGCAGATTCCTAGCGACCCCTAAGAATACTTATTAGGTGTGGTATTCTAAGAACTCCCCCCATAAGAATTTCCTCCCCAAGAGGGAACCCTGTTTCCACCAGCAATTAAGCTGTGAGTGACGGGGTAACTATACCCAAGGAGCCTACTGATGGCTAAACTCCCCAAGAACCCTAACATCGCACGTATGGTCCGTGAAGGTATCAGTGGTGGTGTTACTGTCCGACAGATCTTTGCTTCTGTATTGCATATGAAGGATGCACCTCAGTCCTACACGACTTTCTATAAGTTGTACCGAGAGGACATGGATGAGGTTAAGTTCCAGATTGATGCTAAGGTAGGCAAGACGGTTATTGACCAAGCATTAGATGGTGACTTCAAGTCCCAAGAGTTATACCTCCGATCCCGTGCTGGTTGGTCTCCTAGTTCTCATGTACAGGAACAAGAGGTTGGTACTGATGACGAAGAGAACGAAGGTGCAGTAAGTGCCTTGATGGCTGCTCTAGGTAAGGAAACTGACGAAGAATGATCTGCTTAGAGACTAGGAACCGTATCAAGTTGTCTGTGGCAGCTTATGCTTATGAGATGCTTAACGTGTCTATCATGAGTGACGTTGAGTTCGATGGCTTATCTAAGTCTCTGGACCCTAGTTTCTGTACTGGCAATAAGGTCATGGATAACTTCTTTAGTAAAGAGTTCAAGGCTGACACTGGTATGTGGATACACAAGCACCCTGACTTAAAAGGTATCAAGAGTTTGTACAAGAGGTACTATAAGGAATAACATGCTTACTGCTCAATCACTAAGAGAGATGCCTGACGAAGAGGTCCGAGAAGCTATCTCTAAGATGTCTAAGAACCAGCTAGAGGCTCTACAGAAAGAGTACCTCTTCTGGGCTAGACCTGAGCAGATTGAACCGGAGGGCGAACACAATGTGTGGTTCCTGAACTGCGGACGTGGCTTCGGTAAGACATGGACTGGTGCTCAGTGGGTACGAGAGAAGGTCAAAGAGGGACATAAGCGCATTGCTTGTGTAGCCTCTACGAACTCTGACATCGAACGAGTTATGGTTAAAGGCGAGAGTGGTTTCTTAGCCTTATGCTCTAAGTACGACAAGACTTACAAGAACAAAGAAATGGGTTTCCCTGAGTGGTCTCCTACTAAGCGTACTCTGTCGTGGGCTAATGGTGCTAAAGTAGAGTTCTACTCCGCAGAGGAGCCAGAGCGTCTACGTGGTCCTCAGTTCAGTGCCGCTTGGTGCGATGAGCTAGCTGCTTGGAATAAAGACATCTCAACTTGGGATATGCTTCAGTTTTGCCTCAGATTAGGCAAGCATCCTAAAGTTTGTGTCACAACTACACCGAAATCTACCAAACTAGTACGAAAACTATTAAAAGACCCCAAAACTCGTATTACTGTAGGTTCTACCTTCGACAACGCTGCTAACCTAGCTGATACATACCTCACTGCTGTTAAAGATCAGTACGAAGGCACTAGGCTAGGCCGACAGGAACTCTATGCAGAGGTTCTTGAGGAAAACGAAGGTGCTCTGTGGACTACTGACACTGTAGACGGTTGTCAAGTAGACAGAAAAGATATCCCTGATTTAACCCGTATTGTTGTGGCACTTGACCCTGCTGTTACCTCTAATGCTGAGTCTGATATGACTGGTATTATTGTAGCAGGTCTTGATGTCAACGGTAAGGCTTATATCCTCGGAGATTATACTGACAGACTGTCACCTCAAGGTTGGGCTTCTAAGGCTATTGAACTCTATCATTCCTTCGAGGCTGACAGGATCGTAGCTGAGGTCAACCAAGGTGGTGACATGGTGAAGCACACGATCCACGGAGAGGACGAGAGCGTCCCTCTGAAGATGGTCCGAGCCTCTAGGGGTAAGTATGCTCGTGCAGAGCCAGTAGCGGCCTTGTATGAGCGTGGTTTAGTGTATCACGTGAGGAACCCTGAAGATGGTTCTAGCCTTAATGAATTAGAAACACAAATGCGTACATGGGAGCCACTAGGTTCCATCGGCTCCCCTGACAGACTAGACGCAATGGTCTGGGCCTTAACTGAACTCATGCTGAACGGCTACAGTAAGCCACAGCTACAACTCGTGTACAGTAGTAATAAAGGACTGAGGTAATGGCTAAGAGCCTGTCAAATACAGAATCAACAAACATTCTTGGTGTGGCAGGACAAAACGTCCATAATGGCGGCATCCGTTCAGACGAGTTCCTACGGGAGCTAAAGGGCCGTGAGGCTGTCAAGAAGTTCCGTGAGATGAGAGACAACGACAGCACAATCGGCGCTGTTATGTACGCTGTTGAACAGATGCTTCGAGACGTAGAGATCAACGTCAAGGCTGTAGATGACAGCGAGGCTGCTCAGAAAGAAAAAGAGTTCGTTGAGAGCATCCTTGAGGACATGGAGCACACGCTTGATGACCACATCGCAGAAGCCTTGAGCTTTCTGTCCTATGGCTTCTCTTGGTTCGAAGTCGTGTACAAGCGCCGTGAAGGCTTAGGTCAGAACCCTAAGAAGAAGTCTAAGCACTCTGATGGACGCATGGGTGTGCGTAAGCTCGCTTGTCGTTCCCCTTGGACTATTGATCGCTTTGACGTAGAGCATAAAACAGGGGACATCCTCGGTATCTACCAAAGCACAGGTTACGGAGCAGGTAAGAACTACATCCCTAGCCGTAAGTCTGTTTACTACAGAACAACAACTATCAACGGTGATCCTTCAGGTAGGTCTATCCTACGCAACGCCTATACGAGCTATCAGTACCTTAACAATATGCAGTCCATTGAGGCTGTAGGTGTTGAGCGTGAGTTAGCTGGTATCCCTGTTGCTCGTGTCCCTGCTGAGTACCTCTCGCCTGATGCGAGTGAAGGTCAGATCGCCTTCCGTAATGAATTGCAGTCTATCCTGCGGGATGTCAAGTTCAACGACCAAGGTTACATCATTCTCCCTAGTGATACCTACCCTGATAAGGATGGTGCACCTACAGGTGAACGCCTAGTTGACGTAGAGCTAATGTCGTCTAGCGGTACTCGTAACATCGACATCGACCCTATTATCAGACGTTACCAGCATGATATCGCTCGTAGCGTCTTGTCTGAGTTCTTGATGCTAGGTGGTGGCTCTAATGGCTCCTACGCGCTATCTAAGAGCAAGACAGACTTATTCCTACGTGCCCTAGAGAGCTATATCACTCAGGTGGTAGACACTCTTAACAAGCAGCTCATAGAGCCTCTGTGGGAACTCAATAACCTAAACCCCGATCTGATGCCTAAGTTAGTCGCTGGTGACGTTGCTCCCCACGATCTGAAAGAACTAGGCTCGTACCTTCGTAATCTCAATGGCGCTAATATCAACTTAGCTGACCAACCTGAGATCGTTGATGCTCTCCTTCATAACGCTGAACTTCCTGAATTGGATCGCCAGAAGTACGAGGAGTCACTTCAGGTGGCTCGTCAGGCTGCTCTGGCTCCAGTTCAAGAGGAACCAGAGGAAGACGATGAGGAAGAGGAAGAAGACCCCGACGAAGATAAACCTAAAGATCAGGAGTGACTAGATGTCATCTATTAACGTACTCAGGGCTAAGTTCGGGGACAGCGCAAGACTGCTGCTCCCTTTCGTACAAGCAGCCGAAGACCTAAACATCGCTATTGATGAACTAGCTACAGGGGGTCTTGAGTTCACAGGGGGCTTCGAGGAGCGTACTACAGGTAGTTCAGGGGCGAATGACCTCGGCTCTAACGTACAATACTCTGCTGCACAGGCTTCCTCTAAGACTTGGAAACGTTTTGGTTTCTCTCGCGCCCGTCAGATCGCTAATGACGTAGAATACTGGGGTGAAACAAACCCTGCCTTCGATCAGTCCTTGGGTTTGTTCGGTGGTCTTTATATGCCACCTAAGTTCACTCAGCTAATTGACTACGAAGATACCTCTAACCAAGCTGCGGTAACTACTGGTGATCTCCTGTACACAGAAGCTACAGGTAGCTATGACGTAAGTGGTTGCCAGAAAGGTGATCGCGTAAACGTTCGCTTTTCGTTTAATGCTGTTCCACAAGTAGCTAACTCTACTCTTGAGGTAGGTCTGATCTGGTCAACTCGTGACGCTGATGACAACGTTACGTTTACCTTCCCTCTGACTACCCAGCCTATCTTCTACGGTACTGGCGCTCAAGGTGGCGCTTATTTGAACCGCGTCGAGATGTCTGCTTACATCGCTTCTGATGAAGACCGTAATGCTCGTGCTTTGCCAGCTATTCGTTGCAACAATGAAATTCTTATTCAGCCGTTGTCCACTCTAATTACAATCGTAAGGTAAGCTATGACTATTCGCATCACAAGAAACGCTGAAGGTAACTGCATTAACTTCGTCGGCTCCTCTAACCCTGCTTATTGGAACGCTTGTCTTAGCGCAGTTATCAACGAAGACGACAGCACACGTATTAACATCATCAACGACATCCGATCTGAGAGTTCAGCGGAGACTGCTTATGAGTTCTACGCGATGCCTTTCGAAGACTTCTCAGACAAAAACGGTAACTTGTTCGTAGATGCTCAAGCTGCTGTAGACTACATCAACCTCGAAGCTAACGTATCTGGTGTATCTGACACAGGTTCAGACCTCACAGATGTCGTAGTTAACTTCCGTCTTGATGACACAAACACATCTATCATCTTGGACAACGGCGCTGCCTTTGGTGTTAACACTGTTAAAGCTGTTGCTGACACAGACGGTACAATCCACCTTCACGCTATTGGTGCTGGTGCTCCTAGCGGCACTGACACCCCGTCAGACCACAAGCACTACGAAAAGCTCGTACACACTAACGTAGAGATCAACGGCACTGCTGTTGCAGGTGGCCTTCAGGATGTTGTGAACACTCTGAACGAACTCTTTACTGTTGGTCCTTTTGAGGCTGTTGTTATCTCTGACCCGTACAGCACAATGATTGCTGATGTTGCTGGTGTAGACGCTAACGGCGCTTTGTCAGGTAACGCTGTAAACCCGTCTAACTCAGACATCGCTGCTGGTTCTGCTGCTCAC
>ENA-OSIY01001812-OSIY01001812.1-marine-metagenome-genome-assembly--contig:-NODE-1812-length-11297-cov-8.254724_pt1 | contig 11297 bp, 6 predicted proteins | sample MGYA00237884_ERZ534233 | MGnify/ENA primary metagenome ERZ534233 (study PRJEB26412, sample SAMN06343840) | marine metagenome | isolation source: estuarine water | place: USA: Columbia River Estuary... | reverse complement strand
AAGACGGCATACGAGATTTCTGCCTGTCTCGTGGGCTCGGAGATGTGTATAAGAGACAGGATTATGATGATGTTATTACGAGTGATGATGGGGGTGAGTTTATTGTTGTTCAAAAAGAAGATAGCAATAATAATGGCGTAGTGGATAGAATACACTTACTACCTATTATACGAAGAATCACTGAGAATAGTATTCTAACGAATGCAACGCAAGAAGTATCATTAGGATCTCCTGTTGAGTTTAATATTGGTACCGTGTTAGTCCCTGATATGGTTGATTATTTGGAACCAGAAGTTGACAATAGAACTGGTGAGATCATATATCTAGACAACAGAATTAAAATCATTAGAACCTCTGATCAAGTTGAAAAAATCAGAGCGTTGATCAATTTTTAAAAGAAGTAGGAAAATATGGCACTCGACTTAAATACATCTCCGTATTATGACGACTTTCTTGAATCTAAAAAGTTTCATAGAATTCTCTTCAAACCTGGATATGCGGTTCAGGCACGCGAACTTACGCAACTGCAGTCTATCCTTCAGAATCAGGTCAACAAGTTTGGTGACCACATTTTCAAAAATGGCGCGATCGTTTCGGGTTGCGACGTTCAGATTGATAACGAATTATCATATGTAAAGATTGATGCAAATGCTGGCGGAAATGCGTCGCTTCCATCGTATATTGGTGCTACAGTTGAGGGTAGTAACGGTCTTAAAGCGGTAATCGTAGATGCAGTCGATGCAACAGCATCTGATCCAGGAACTCTTTACCTAAGATATACCAGTGGTGATGGTAGCACAAATACCGTTCACTTCATTGGAGCAGAAACTCTTACAGTTGTGTCAGATACTGCATCTCTTGACGGTGATGAATTTACTGTTCAAGCACTTGCAGTTGACACGGAAGAATTAACAAATAACTATTGGGGTCGTGCCACTCGCATGACTCTTGGTGACGGTATTCTTTATGTCGATGGTAAATTTATTCTCCACACTGAACAAACAATTTATCTTTCAAAGTATACATACAATCCAACAGGTAGTGTGTGTGTTGGTGCAGATGAGCAAATTAAAGACTCTGGTGATGATGAAACTCTGCTTGATCCAGCACAAGGCACATACAATTTTACTGCTCCTGGTGCAGACAGATACTATGTTTCAACTGATCTGATTTTCGTTGATGCTGGTGATGAAATCCCAGACGGGTATTATGAAGTTGCGACAGTTGTTGCGGGTGGTCTTAACAGAACACATACTTCTGACATCTATGCCAAACTTGGCGACAATCTAGCACGCAGAACATATGATGAGTCTGGTAACTATACGGTAAAGTCATTCCCTGTTTTAGTTCGTGAACACCTTGATGATACTACAAACAATGGTCTTTATACCGATGCACTTGGTGGCGATCCTTTTCTACTTGCTGTCGGTCTAGAGGCAGGTAAAGCATATGTTCGCGGTTATGAGTATGAGACTCGTCAAACCGAATATGCCTTTGCCCGAAAAGGTATTGACACTGTAAAGAAATATAGCGTTCCTATCAGTTCTGCTTATGGTAACTATGTTGTTGTTACAGACTATAAGGGTGTTCTCCCACTAGATGGTTCTAAGATATCTTTGCGCAATGCAGTGCAAAACGGTGTTTCTGGTTCACAGACAGCAGCACAAGGTAGCGAAATCGGTAGCGCACGTGTTCGTCACATCGAGTATGTGAGCGGAACTGTTGGATCTGCAACTGCAGTGTATAATATCTATGTCTATGATGTTCAAATGACAACAGGCAACTTCGCTGATGTTGATGGTTTGTATTACTCAACTAGCGGAACCAAAGATGGTTATGCTGACGTTGTAGAATCTGTATTAAAATCATCACAATATAATAAACTTCTATATAGAATGCCATCGCGTGCTACAAAAACAATTAGACCTGCTCCATCTGGCGTATACGAAACATCTCTATATTATACTAAAGTGTATACGGGTGTTTCTATTACTGCAGGCGCTGGTAACATTACTCTGTCTGGTAATGAGTTCTTTATTCAAAATGCCGATGATGCGATTGAGTCTTATATCAACAACAATCTGTTGATGGTAAGAGACACTGGTGGTGAAATTATTGATCTGACGACAGGCACAGTTGATGCACTAGATGCTTCTGCTCAAATTCTCAGTTTTACTGCTCTAGAAGACAGTGGTAGTTCTGTATTCACTGATACCGTTACCATATATGCTACTGTTGAAGTAAACCTTGCGACACCTCTGTTCAAAACTCTGAATAGATCAAGATATGTCGCATTTGATCTGTCTCATAAAATTCTTATGTCTGCAGTAAATACTTCTACTGAAACATTCACATATACTGCTCACGGATATTCTTCTGGTGATGCTGTAGTATATTACAATGGTGGTGGTACAAGTGTCGCAGGATTAACAAGTGGTACTACATATTACGTAATTTCTGCTGGATTAACTGCTAATGCGTTCAGAGTATCAGCAACGTTAGGTGGTGGTGCGGTTAATCTTACAGGTACAGGTAACGATCTTCAGTACTTCTTCAAGGTCGGTGGCGGAACATCATTAAATCTTGGTGTTGCAGACATATTCTCAGTTGATGCTGTTTATAAGGCAGCAGTTGGAACATCTTACTCTAATATCGTTACAACTGGTACGGATATTGTTTCACAATATACTCTAGATACTGGGCAACGTGATAATACATACGAACTCGGTAAACTTAATGCGGTCAATGGTGCTGCTTCTCTCGCTGGATTTAATCTAGTTGCTAAGATTAGTTACTTCACTCATACAGAAACTGCATCCTCTGCTGGTTACTTCGCAGTCGACTCATATCCTGTAAATGATACAACTCCTGGTGGTGGTAATATCAACACATATGAGATTCCGATTTATACCTCAACCACAACTGGTGAGTCGTATGATCTTCGTGACACTCTCGACTTTAGAGTAAGAATTACTGACTCGATTACTCCTGTTACCTTTGCGTCTATCGCGTCGGTTCCAGTAAACCCTGCAGTATCGACAACAGTTGATCCTGCCTCGTTCGGTCTTACTATTCCTAGACCCGAACAAGAAATCAATATCAACTACGAATATTGGGTTGGTCGTAAAGATAAGATCGTATTAGATGATAATGGTGTGTTCTCTGCTGTAAGCGGAACTCCATCACTGTCTCCAATAGAACCACTTACTCCAGAAAACGCAATGTGCATTGCCATTGTTACAATCCCACCATTCCCATCGCTTGCTCCTAATGTTGCCAAGTCAACTGGGCGCAACGAATATGGTGTAACTTTCCGCACTCTTGATAATCGTCGTTATACAATGCGCGATATCGGAGCAATTGCGCAACGTGTTACTCGTTTGGAATATTACACTTCTCTGACTCTTCTCGAAAAGTCAACTGAATCGTTGTTCATTCCTAGCGCATCAGATCCAACGCTGAATAGATTTAAGCATGGTATTCTTGTCGATGCGTTTACTGGGCACAATGTTGGTAATCCAAAGGATCTCAACTATAGTTGCTCTATCGATCCAGTAAACCAAGAACTTCGTCCGTTCTTTAATATTGAGAATGTTGATTTAATTTTTGATTCAGCAAATTCTCTTGGTGTGAAGAAAACAGGTGATCTACTAACACTTCCATATAATTATGCTGTTCTTACTCAGAATACATTTGCTTCTAAGTCAAGAAACTGTGTGGGTGATCTTCTGTTCTCTTACATTGGTGATATAACTCTAGATCCTCCAGTTGATAACTGGACTGATACTGCACAAAGTCCCGATCTCGCTGTAAACTTCGATGGTAACTACGACAACTTTGCTGCTATGGCAAATTCTTGGGGAACTCAGTGGAATGATTGGCAGGATATCGTAACTGGTGTTTCGGTTTCTACTGATACAACTACAACGGGTGGACAGACTAGAGTTGCGGGTGATACGTTATTCCAAGAGCAAATTCAGATTTCAACTACTACCACTACACAGCGCCAAACTCGTCAAGGTGTGACTATGACTGTCACACCCGAAACTATTACAAGAGATCTTGGTGATCGTGTGACAAATGCTTCTATCATTCCATATATGAGAAGCGTTACAATTACAGTTAAATGTAAGAGATTGAAACCAGCAACCAGAATATATCCATTCTTCGACGGTATTGATGTTACTGCACACTGCCGTCCTCTATCAAGTGCTGCTCTAACTGCATCTCCAACGGATCCTGCAGAATATTCTGCATATGCTATTTCTGGGGGTTCAGGTGATTATGGTGATTCACTAGTTACTGATGTCAACGGCGAACTTGCAATTCAGTTTAGAATTCCTGCTGGCACGTTTAGAACAGGAACCAAGAACTTCAGAGTCTGTGATGATCCGTTTAACAGATCTTCATTCGTCACAACTTCGGCGACAAATTCGTTCTCTGCCAATGGTCTCTCGCAAGTTGTTCAAGGAACTGTTGTTTCTACAAGAGAGGCAAATGTTGCGTTTAATACTGTGAGTGATTCTCGTTCTATAACTGAAAACACTACTACCGCAAATCGTATTGGCGAAAGAGCAGTTGGGGTTATCCAGAATACCACAGTAAACAATACTTTTACTACAGTTAATAATACCACAAACGTTTCTAACACTACCAATAATACAACTGTTGTTAATAATACCAATGTTGTTAACACGGTGGTTAATAATATCACTGAAGTTACTGAAGTAAATATTACAAATAATCCTACTACTGTGACCATCATAGAAGTTCCAGTTCCAGTAATTGTCGAACCACCAGTGCCAGCACCAACTCCTGTAGTAACTCCAGGACCAGTAGATGCACCTATTTTTGTGGTACCAGATATCAATCTCGGTCTGGGTATACCTGGAATGGGCGGTCGCGGACGCGATCCTCTAGCGCAAAGTTTCTTTGTCGATGGAATGCCGTTTGGAACTTTCGTGACTGGCGTTGACATATACTTCAGAAGCAAGGGAACTGCGCCAATTACTCTGCAACTTCGTGAAATGATCAACGGATTCCCCTCAGAGAAAATTGTTCCTTTTGGTGAAGTTGTTAAAATTGCGGATGAGGTTGCCACTTCGACTGAAGATGGTGCTGGCGTGGTAACATACGCTGAAACGAACTTTACATTCTCATCACCTGTTTATCTACAGAACAATACGGAATACTGTTTCGTTCTTCTTCCTGCTGGTAACGATCCTGGATATACTGCATGGGTTTCCGAAATCGGCGAAAATGAAGTAGGTACTGAGAAGAGAATTTCGGAACAACCAAATGTCGGTATGCTGTTTACCTCAGCAAACAATCGCACTTGGAGTGAAAAGCAAGCAGAAGATATGAAGTTTACTTTGTATCGCGCAGTGTTTGATACATCAGTTATCTCGACTGCCAAGTTCCAGAATTCTAACTATGACTATCTTGCGATTGACAATAATATGTATCTTGTTTCTAATGATACTAAAACTACAACCAAGTTCGCCGCTGGTGAAAAGGTTTATGTAGAAGGATTTGAATCGACCAAGTATGGTTACGTCAAGCAGTATGATTCTCTGTATAATGTTCTAAAGATTGTTGTTCAGGCAGGTGTATTTACTGCTGCTGATACAATCACCAACGGAACAATCTATACCACAGTTACTGAAGTTGAGAATAAACTAATCAACTCGATTCAGACTAACATCGGTTACATGGACTTCACACCAACATCAGGTGTTTGGAGTTATGCTAAAACTGCAACTGATGCTTCTTCTGGAGGAGATACGTTTGAGCTTCTGACGTTTGGTGAAACAAATGACATCCCAACAGAAGCAGCGATTTATTCGAAGTCAAATGAGACTGCTGATCTTGGTGGTGATAAGTCACTGAATATTCGCTTTGGTATGAAGACAATGACTGACACGGTTTCTCCTGTTATCGATCTCAGAAAGTGTTCGTTAATCTGTATCTCAAACCACATCAACGCTGATACTGGTGCAGATGAAGACACCAATGCTGGTACTGCAAGTTCTAAGTATATCTCGCGTCGGGTTAATCTCGAAGATGACGCAGAAGATCTGAAGGTCTATCTGAGCAATTATCTTCCAGCAGGAACTTCGGCGAGAGTATATGCTAAGATGCAAAATTCATCAGACTCTAGAAACTTTGAAGATCTTGACTGGGTAGAACTCGAAACAAGTGTATCGCCACTAAGTTCCACTGCCGCTGCTGGATTCGTTGAGTATGAATATAAAATACCAAATGCGAACAAGGTTGGCAGTGTAGAAACTGGTTTCTTCACATACACCTATTCGGGAGCGACCTATACCACATATAACACAATGGCGATTAAGATTGTTATGTTCTCTACAAATAGTTCTGTTGTTCCTAAGTTTAAGGAACTAAGAGCAATCGCGTTGCAGGTATAATATGGCAAAATTTGCTCTTGAAGATACTAATAAATACATTAGAGACGGAGACTCTAAAGCAATTGTCTCCAATGACAAAAATGCATTAGCAGCATACAATGCTCAGAGAGAAAGACTTCAGCAAATGAAGTCATATGGTACTGAGATTTGTATGCTTAAAGACGAATTGACAGAAATTAAATCTATGTTAAAACAATTTCTTAACAATCATGAAGGTAGGAAAGCATGAGCACAATTACACTGAGGTCTGTCAAAGGCATACCTTTAACAAATAACGAGGTGGATAATAACTTTACCAACCTCAACAATGACAAGTATCAATCTGGTGACAGTCCATCTTTTGTTGATCTGACATTAACTGGCGCATTCATCCCATCGGTGTCTGCTTCAGTTACTGCAGCAGGAACTACACAGGGTGGTGCAACTGCACTTACAAAGGCAGTAAGCATTGTTACCACAGCAACAGCAGATCAAGGAGTTAAACTCCCAACTGCTGCTGCTGGTATTTCTGCTACTATTGTCAATACCACTGCGGTTAATATTAAAATTTACCCAAACACTTCTGACGTAATTGACGAAGGAACTGTGAACGTTGCTGTTAATCTAGCACCGTACAGTTCTGTTCAGTTAGTTGCACAGGATACACAAGACTGGTATCGTATTACCAATCTTATTGTTTACGACACAAGTGGTAACAGGTTAAACTAAAATGAACCCTCTAAAGGTCAAAGCATCTACGACGCCAATAACGTCTGCTGTATTCAGCGGATTGCAACCTTTGACCAATGCAGAGGTCCAGAACTATATTGCCAATGTTATCACAACTAAGTTTGCTACAGATACAACTGGATCTGGCACTGCTGAGATAAACATTACAAACGATAATTCTGGTTTGGGAACTTCTATCGGAACGTTTAATGATACAGACAGAACCGAAGCAACTGGGACACACCCTGCTACGGGTGCTACAACTACTACCACCTATTACGCAAAGCAAGTAACTACTGCTGTTGCTGAGAGTGTTACTGCTCGTCCTGTTGCTTGGTCTGATGGTGTTCGCCAGATGACTGATTCTGATCTTGATGGTGTATTAGATACTGTCATTTCAGCGTTTGTTGCCGAATCTACATATACTGCTGGTCAATATAAATTACAAGCAACTGCCCCGTCAGGTGGAACTTGGCAAGCAAGATACACACTTACAGATGTCGCGAACGGCGGAAATACCACAACCTACCTGTGGCAAAAAACTGTGGCGTCCACTTCTGCGAACGTTTCTCTTGCACCTCTGAAAAGCAATAATGCCAACTCATTGAAGATTATGTCCTCTGCTGAAATCGAGCAGTTGGTTCCGAACTTCCGCAATCGTATTATTGATACTAATATCGGCACATATAAGATCCAAGAAACTGCTCCAGTAAGCGGAACATGGGTCCAACTTGGAACCTCTACTACTGATACGAGAGAAGAAATTTCTCCTCTGAATTATGTAGGTAATTATACAGGCAATTATTCAGGAAATTATGGAAGTCCGCCATATACTGGATCTTTCACAAGTCCAGCATATTCTCAAGCATTCTCTGGTGGTTATAGTGGAACTGCTTCCTACACTGGAACATTTGCTGGTGTTGGTCCAGCATACAGTGGGAACTTTAGCAGAAATTTTAGTGGTAACTTTAGCACAAATTTCACTGGTCTTCCATATAGTTCATCTTTTACTCCAGGAACCTTTACGGGTCCACCAAATACAGGAGCAAATTATACTGGTAACTACACAGGTATGCCATTTTTCTCCACTCCAGCAGGTCCAGCATATTCTAACCCAGCAGGTCCATCATATTCCAATCCATCGGGAACAAACCCAGCAGGACCATCATATTCTAACCCAGCAGGTCCATCATATTCAAATCCATCGGGAACAAACCCAGCAGGTCCATCATACTCAAATCCAGCAGGTACAGCGTATTCAAATCCAGCGGGTGTAGGATATGGTCAGACGTATACAGGAAATTATTCTGGACCCGCAGGACCTGGAAATCCATATACTGTATTTTATACTTCTTTCTACTCTGGATCGTATACAGGCAATTTCACTGGAAACTTTACAGGTAACTTTACTGGGAATTTCTCTGGTTCTGGTAACTACACAGGAAATTATTCTGGACCTGCTACATATACTGGCAACTATACTGGTAATTTCACCAGTATCTTTACGAATATATATGGAGGTAACTTCACTGGTAACTACTCGGGCACATATGCGGGAACGTATTCTGGAGCAACTATTATTTCCTCAAAAGAAACTGTATCAACTGTTAAACTGTGGATTAGGACGGCATAAACATGGTTCTTAGAATTAAATCATCTGCGACTCCTGTTTCCTCTGCTAATTTGCAGGGGTTACAGGCGATGTCTGTAAACGAAATTAAAAATTACGTCGCCAACATCTTAACAGTTTCCTTTGGTGCGAATGCTGATGGCACAGGTACAGGTGAAATCAATATCACCACAAACGGTACTGGAACTGGTACTTCTATCGGAACCTTTGTTGATACCGATCTTCAGGATGCAATAGGAACCCACCCTTCTGCTGGTGCGTTTGATACGGTTACATTCACTGCCAAGCAGGTTACTGCGGCGGCTGCTGAAAGTATTACAAACAAAGTAGTTAAATATTCTTCTGGTACCATCAAAGAAATGACGGATGCAGAACTCAAAACCGAATTACTTGACTATGCTCTTACTGCTATGACCGCAGAATCTGCATATACTGCTGGTCAATATAAATTGCAAGCAACTGCTCCGTCAGGTGGTACATGGGTTTCTCGTTATACGCTGACTGATATTGCTAACGGTGGTAACACTCTTACATACCTTTGGCAGAAAACTGCCGCAACCAGCAGTCCAGACACAAGTCTCAAACCACTTAAACTGATCAATACCAAAGATGTTAAGGAAATGTCTTCTGCCGAAATTCTGCAGATGCTCCCAAATTTCCGCAATAGAATTATTGAGTCTGGTGTGGGAACATATAAGATCCAAGCAACAACTCCAGTAGTAACTGGTACATGGGTTCAACTTGGAAATTCTGCCACAGATACAAGAGAACAAGTTACTCCAGCAAACTATGCAGGCAACTATGTTGGAAACTTTACCAGTAACTACGCAGGTGGTTATGTAGGTCCAGCACCATATTCTGGAACATATTCTGGTAACTACTCACGAAACTTCAGTGGTGGATACGTAGGTCCAGCACCATACTCTGGAACATATACAGGTAACTTTACTGGAAACTATTCTGGTGGTTACGTTGGCACTGCGCCGTATTCTGGATCCTACTCAAGAGCATTCTCTGGTAACTATGTTGGCAACTACGTCGGTACTGCTCCATATTCTGGAACATATTCAAACAACTTTACTGGTAACTATGCAGGTAACTATGTAGGAACTTTTCCATATTCTGGAACATATTCAAACAACTTTACTGGTAACTTCACTGGTAACTATGCAGGTAACTATGTAGGAACTTTTCCATATTCTGGAACATATTCTCGAGGGTTTACTGGTAACTATGCTGTTTTCTATGGTGGTTTCAGTGGCACGGCATATTCTGGTACATACACTGGTAACTTCACTGGTAACTACGTGGGTCCAAGAACGTATACTGGTAACTATTCTGGTACATATGCTGGCAACTTCACTGGCAACTTCACTGGCAACTACGTAGGTCCAGCGACTTATTCTGGAACGTACACTGGAAATTACACAGGATTCTTTACTGGAAATTATGTTGGCCCAGCAACCTATACTGGAAACTATAGCGGGACTTATGCTGGCAACTTCACTGGAAACTATGTAGGAACAGCGACCTATACTGGAAACTATCTGGGAACGTTCTCTGGTAACTATGTTGGTTCCTACGTTGGTACTGCAACTTATACTGGAAACTATAGTGGAACTTACTCCCAGACGTTCTCAGGTAACTATTCTGGTGCGACTGTTCAGGCGACAAAAGATACTATCTCGACCGTATATTTGTGGGTAAGAACTGTATAAATCTATTGACTTATGTGCGAGTTTTATATATACTAGCACTATGAATATTATTTCTAATGGAGAATTGAATTGATTAATACCACCTCACCTGTAGTCTCACGCAAGATCGAAAATCCTTATTGGGCAAATAAAGAAAAGCAGCATATCATTGCCGAGTTTTTCTATCCAGATACCAATAAGCGTGTTACTGCATCTATCATGAACGATGGCAGCAATCGCGACTACGAAGAAATCCTACGAGGATATAGTATCGAACAAATCGATGCTAATACAAATCGTCGTCTGGAAGAACGCAACAACCAGATTAAACAGAATCTTGAACGTCAGAAGGTTGACAAGACTCGCATGCAACAGGAACAACTGTTTGCTGCCAAGTTGGATGCCTTTGAGATTGATGTTGTTAAGAACTCTAAAAATCGCGATCTAAAATCCAAGATTCGTAAGTCTAAGACTTTTATGGAAGTTACTGCCTATACAGTTATGCTGTTGATGCAGGAAGAAACGAATGCCGAATAATGGATTTCTTTATGTTGCCACTCGCCGTAAAGGTTATTATAGAGCAGCAAGAAACTCGGCGATTTCTCTAAAGGATTATTATCCCGATGCACACATCACATTCTTTACACACGAAGAATGGGTGCAACCAGATGACTACGAGATCTTCGACAACGTAGTAACCGAGAATGTTCCTCGCGACAAACGTGCTAAGTTGTGGGCACTCGATCAAACTCCCTACGATCTGTCTCTTATACACATCTCCGAGCCCACGAGACAGGCAGAAAGCTCGTATGCCGTCTTCTGCTTGAAAAAAAA
>ENA-OSIY01001811-OSIY01001811.1-marine-metagenome-genome-assembly--contig:-NODE-1811-length-11300-cov-15.296267_pt1 | contig 11300 bp, 5 predicted proteins | sample MGYA00237884_ERZ534233 | MGnify/ENA primary metagenome ERZ534233 (study PRJEB26412, sample SAMN06343840) | marine metagenome | isolation source: estuarine water | place: USA: Columbia River Estuary... | reverse complement strand
GGATGTACCAGAAGAACCAGAAGTTCCGCTTGAACCAGATTCACCGCTTGAACCGCTTGATCCTGAAGTTCCACTTGAACCAGAAGAACCAGAGCTACCGCTTATTCCACTTGAGCCTGATGTTCCAGATGAACCGTCAATTCCAGAGGTTCCGCTTGAACCGGTTAAACCAGAGGTTCCGCTTGAACCGTCAGTACCTGATGTTCCTGAACTACCGCTTATTCCACTTGATCCAGAAGTTCCATTTATTCCAGAAATACCTGACGTTCCTGAAGAACCATTTATACCAGATGTACCGCTTGAACCATCAAAACCTGAGGTTCCGTTAGTTCCAGAAGTTCCGCTTGAGCCGGCTATCCCTGAAGTTCCACTAGATCCGTCTAAACCTGATGTACCAGAAGTTCCATTTGAACCCGCTGTTCCATTTATTCCAGAAATACCTGAAGTTCCTGAAGAACCATTTATACCGCTTGTTCCGCTTGAACCATTTATACCAGAAGTTCCGCTTGAACCTGATGTTCCGCTTGAACCATCAATACCTGATGTTCCTGAACTACCACTTGAACCTGATGTTCCTGAACTACCACTTGAACCAGAAGTTCCACTTGAACCGTCAATACCTGATGTTCCTGAACTACCACTTGAACCTGAAGTTCCTGAGCTTCCGCTTGAACCACTTGTTCCTGAACTACCTGATGTTCCGCTAGAACCATCTAAACCAGACGTCCCGCTTGAACCAGAAGTTCCAGATGAACCGTCTATGCCTGAAGTTCCAGAGCTTCCGCTTAAACCTGAAGTTCCAGAGCTTCCATTTGAACCTGAAGTCCCAGATGAACCGTCTATACCTGAAGTTCCTGAGCTGCCGCTTAATCCTGACGAACCTGAAGTTCCACTAGACCCATCTAAACCAGAAGTTCCACTTGAACCAGATATACCAGAAGAACCAGAAGTTCCGCTTGAACCGCTTATACCTGATGTACCGGAAGTTCCGCTTGAACCGCTTATACCTGATGTACCAGAAGTTCCACTAGAGCCTGATCCGCTTGTTCCAGCCTGTGGAGAATCATTCCAATATACTACTGTTCCAGTATCATTTATTGCTAGAAATCTAGTTTTAGTATTATCTTGAGAAACCCCGGCAAGGTCAATTTGTTTAATTTTAATCTTATTCGACATCTAGGTAAAGGTTTTTTCTTCTGATATTATTTATCAGCAAAAACCTAGATAATAAATTAGGGCCTCATTTCTTTTGCATAAATAATTGCATCTACGTATTTAGCAGATGCAGTATTCTGATCTATATTAGAAAAATCAAATTCAAATGGATTCTTATTAATAAATTCGCCTTTATAAAAAACCTTTCCTTCTTGATTTGAGGTAATTCCAGCATTGTGCATTATATTATTATTTAAATATTCAGCTAAATTAGAACTACCCCAACTAAATGAAAGCCCTGGCTCAATTACAGTCTGTGCGCCTAATTTCCAAGCTCCCCAAAGAACTGCCCACATGTCAGCACACCATTTTTGAACTGGATTATACACCTGTAATTCTTCTGGAGTTAAGGTAGTTCTTTCTAAATTTTCTCGATCTACCATATATTTGTAAAGAGCTAGTGAATCATCTTTTACACCTTTCCAATAATTAGCGGTTACTCCTTTCATTAAATATTGGGCTCCGCCTGAATTTTTTTGATTTTGATCAACCACTTCTGGTAAAATTCCAACAATATTACACATATCAACAAATAGATCATTTGATTTTGATCTAATATATTCAGCACCAATATACGAAATTGTATCACTTAAATACCAATAAAGATCCCCGTGCATTTCATCAAAATTTGGTAATTCTCTAAAAATAATATCCGAATCATGATATAAAATAGTTTCACCTCTAAGTTCTGGATACTTAATAAAGTGTTGTTCAATAATATCCGGCCTCAGAATTGGAATATATCCAAAATTATCAATAGGGGTTTTTTTATAGCTAAAAAATCTAACATATGGATACTTTGCACTTAATGATAATAGTTCTACAGAGGGTTCATTATCATATGCCCATAGAATTTCAATCCAATTTGGATTAATTCCATGTTTAATAAAATTATGAATCATTACCTCAACTTGCCAATGAAAATATGGCACATCCGGTTGAGCTGATAAAAATACGATTTTCTTTGTTAACATACTAACTTATACTAATAAAGTAAAGTAGGTTTACGCTGATATATTAATTGTACCGGCCATACTTATATGGTACTGACAATTATAATAAATAGGGCTGCTGGCGGCTGCACCAGGCGGCACGGTAAATATTATTTGTCCATTATCTGTGCCGTTATTAGTTATACCAGGATATTCATCGCCTGTACCAGTTGAGCTTACGAGTTTAATCCAAAATGGATGGCCACTTGCAGCTATATTAAATGTATAGGTTTGTTCTTCAATTAGCGCTAGAGTTGGATTAGATTGTCCATTTATTATATACGCGGATGAACCACTAGCAGTTACATTAAATGTATTTGGAGCTACGGTAGTTGTACTTGTAGTAGTTGGAGCAGCAGTTGTTGTACTGGTAGTACTAGTTGAGGTACTTGTTGTAGTTGGCTCAGCAGTTGTTGTACTTGTAGTAGTTGGAGCAGCAGTTGTTGTACTTGTAGTACTAGTTGAGGTACTGGTAGTAGTTGAACCGCCTGCACAAGTACCAGTCGTGGTAAAGGCATTGCCGTCCCAAGTATACCAAATGACTCCGCTTCCTCCATCTGAATTGCCATAAACGGCAGCAGCCGCTAGCGTTGTTAATCCAGTGTTTGAGAAAATCTGAGCACCATTAGTATATGCAGCAGCTAGGGTTGAGTCAGTTGCAGTATAGACAGTAAATGCTGCATTTGCATTGGCTTCACAGAATTTAGTTGAATTATTATTAGAATAGCCAGTTAATGTTTGGAATGATGGAGCAACAGTGGTCGTACTAGTAGTACTAGTTGAGGTACTTGTTGTACTGGTTGGAGCAGCAGTTGTTGTACTGGTAGTACTAGTTGAGGTACTCGTAGTAGTTGGCTCAGCCGTTGTTGTACTAGTAGTACTAGTTGATGTACTTGTAGTAGTTGGTTCAGCGGTTGTTGTACTTGTAGTACTGGTTGAGGTACTCGTAGTACTGGTTGAGGTACTTGTTGTACTAGTTGAGGTACTCGTTGGCGGCGCAGTAGTTGTACTGGTAGTGCTAGTTGAAGTGCTGGTTGTACTGGTTGATGTACTGGTAGTACTCGTTGAGGTACTTGTTGTACTGGTTGATGTTGTTACCCGAATTACTGGTATATTAATAGTACAAGTAGGTGAAATAAATTTATAGGTTCCATATGAACTATTAATAGCGCCTAAATAATAATTTTTTCTATCAAATACCCATGGAGTTTTAATTCCTGCGCCTAAATAGTATTGAATTCCACTGTCTAATTCAGTAAACATAACTGAATATGGACCGATTGGTGAGCCTATAAACGTTATAGTCGCTGGATTATTAAATGGATTAGGGGTCGCAGTTAATGAGTTTGCACATGAAGCAGTTGTTGTAGTTGTGGTAGAAGTAGAGGTAATTCCGCCGGCATAGGCTTGAGTAGTTGTAGTTGTTGTATTAAGCTCAGGTACCGGTACGGAAATTGTATACGAACAGTTTGATGAATTTGTAAATACATATGTTCCAACCGTAGATGGAATACCAGAATAGTTTGGATTAGTTAAGTTAAAATTCCAACCTAATCTAATCATTGATCCAGTTATTCCGGTTAAATCGTGTACTCCGCCTAATGAATCAGTAAATACTACATTAAATGGTCCAGCTGGAGTTCCATAAAAAGTAATTTGAGTTGGTGCTAATACACTAGGTATTAAATAATTTATTAAATTAGGCGCACAGGTAGTCGTTGTAGTTAAGTTAAGAGTCGTGGTTGTGCTGGTTGAACTAGTAGTAGTTGTTATACTTTGTCCTTGAATTAAATAAAATGGACTAAACGAATCTACTTGTGCATAAATTAACCGGCTTGCATAATTTGGAATATATAAATCTCCAACAATATCTCCAACCTTAACCGTTTCATCAACCAGTACTGAATCAACCTCATGAAATATTTTAATTAAATTAAACTCGGCTTCACTTAGTGATTGAGGTACTTTAAATTTAACAATTGCTCCAGTTGGATAGATTCCATTTGGATCGGATATTGTATATGATAATATTGTATTACTTAATGAATAACCGGTAGGTAAAGTGGCAGAGCCGGCTGTTAAATTAGGTATTTTACAAATAGTAATTGGGCCTGACTCAGTTGGGGTTCCAATTATTTGAATATTAAATTGATTCCAGGTAGTGGTAGAAGAGCTTGAAATTCCGGTTATACAAGTATAACCAGTTTGTGAACAATATGGATCTTCTGTAAAATACCTTAGTGTAATGGTATCAGACGTATCTAAATTAAATCCAGCAACTGACGGATTCCAATATAGTTGATCAGTCACATCGGCTTCATTAAATGAAGAGGCAGTGACTCCAGCATCTTTACTTAAATAGGCCGGGGCAGTTAAGTCCGAATTGCCTACTGTAATTTGATGGCCATTAACGAATAGTAAAAAACCGGTTGCAGCAAGCGGGGCTGGAAATAGAAATAAACCTTGAGGAGAAACAACTGAATTATCTGCACTAATAACATTAGCAGTGGCTGTCATTGAAACCTCTTGCATACACTTAGCAACTCCATTTCCTCCAGCAACTAGTGTCCAGCCGGTTGAATTTAACCAAACGTAAATTCCTTCAGATTTAGAAAGTTGAGTACCAATATATACGAGTTCACCAGGAATACCTACACTTGGTAAAAGTCCAAAAACTCTTAATCTAACTCGCCTTGCATCAACTACATCCTCTAATATAATATTTTTAGAAATAATTGAGCCGCTTGGGTCTAATTCAATAACTTTTGGATAATTACCACTTTCTAATTGAGCACCATATACCGAAAGTCCATTTCTAATATTTAAAGTATCGGCTGAAATTGTATTAATATCAACAGATACGGCATCAACTCCTTGTTGATAACTAATAGATACTAAAAATTCTCTAACGGCAGATGCAATTGCTGTAAAATTAAAGTTAGATAGTTCAACCATTGAAGCTGTACTAACGGAACTTAATTTTTTAACTGAGGTAAGTTTAACTTGAACTGCCACGTTTATTAATTGGTATCTTTTTCTTTATTTATTATTGCTAATCGTATTATAACTTATCTGAATTATCTGATGGCGTATATGCTTTTATAAATTCTGTTTTTGAATCAACTTTACAGTTTAAGCCAAGCGTGCCTGATCTAATAATACACTCATTTAAATCAGCATAAATTGGATATTCTGGTTTACTTTTAATATAGGTAAGATCAATTCGGTTAACTCCGTCTCTTTCAAATTGACAATTTTTAATATAACAATATCGTATATCATTGCCAGTTATAATTCTACACTCTCTAATATGTGATGATCTTACTTTACTACCAAATAGGTTACAATTTGTGATTTCTCCTTCAATTGAACAATTTATAAAATCAATATTATTAATTGAAAATCCCTCTTTTAGTTTTGAGTCCTTTAATTGAAGCCGTTGGGCCGAAGTATCATAATTGATTAAGCCTTTTCGGAGATTCCCAGTTGTAATTAACTCAAATATTTTCTCTTTAACATTAGCATAGTTAGCTTCAACAATTCGAGGATCATCTCTTAAGTCAATATATAATTCAAGGTCAGGATACGATCTTTTAAATCCTTCAAATGTTTTAACCGAGTTTATTAAATCAGTATGAACCTTTAATATATCATTTATTTTTCGGGTTTCATTTACTGAGTATTCATTATTGGTTTGTAAAACTGAATAGAGACTCTCTGCTATATAGTTAATTAGGTCAACTGACTCTTTTCTTTTATTTTGATAACCTTCACCGCCAGCATATCTAACTTCAAGATAATTATTTGATAACTTTGTAAAATTTAAACCAAAATATTTAGAATGCGGTAGGTTAAAATTACTTGGGTTTGCTGGACCAGAATATAGCAAACTTTTTTCAGTAATAAATTTAGTTTTTGGATAAATGTTTAATACTGAGTTTTTATAAATTCGTTGGGTTCTAGATTTAGCAGATGGCCACATTTCAAATATTTTAGCCTCATCTAAATTTAAAATATATTTAAATACATTTAGCGTCTGTAATTTACTTTTTAGCTCTAAAGCAGCCTCGTTTAATGAAATATTAATATGAATGCCGGTTCTTTCACTGGTAAATCCATGTTCTGCAATAAAATTAAAAACCTTAAACATTACATGAATTGCTTCGTTATACGGCATTACTCCAGTAATAAGCTCATTCATTTTAAATCCGCCTGAAAAATCAGGTTCAATCTTAAATACGTTTTGAGATACAGGTTGACGTGAATGATATGATTCAGACCATTCTACCTTTTTACCAAGATATTTAGTTAATTTTTCAGAAAGTTCTTTTCTACTAGTTGGTGAAAAAAACTCGAATTCAAATCCAAGATTTACATTTTCAAATAGGTTTCGCTTGTTTATATCAGTATACATATCTTATAGTATTTATCTATTAATTCCAATGAATGGAATATTTAATCTAGGTCGAGCATTATCAATTATTGAAAGAACCGATTCATCCCTAATAAACAGTTGACTTACAATAAATTCATGATCTTCAGTCTGGATCATTGTATTAAATAGTCTAATATTTGCAATTGAATAATTAGCACTAGGAATTGACCAAGATGAAGTTGTATTAAAAGTAAAGGCTTGAGTTTTTACATAATGTGAATACACTGGAAGAATTTTATTAAAGTTTTTAATATTCGCAGGATCCTGTCTTAGGGAGTACATATTAACCTCAAGTTGATTAAATTCAGATGAAATTGGAACAATTAGTGGATACCATTTTAAATATTCAATATTACCTACTGGAAATGAATATTGAGTTTCATTTATTTTGACATAAATGGTTAGATTAGGTACACCTGAGTTATCTACAATTGTGCCTGAGATGACTAATCCTTTTTGTGTATAATCATCATATCCTCTAAAAAATATCACATTCTGGGCAACCCTATTAAAGTTAACAATTGCACTAAATGTCATATTTGGAGTATCGGTAGTTGAGGCTGGCTTTTTATAAACAACCGCATGCTCAGCCTGCTTAAGTTGAATTACATTAGCCGTGGCTACTAAATCTCTACGCTCAGTTGATTTTAGGCCAAGGTTTTTATAACCTTCAACAACTACATATTTACCAGAAGCAGTAAATGAATCCTTTGGGCCATTCATTTTAATTACGGCATTTTGGGTTGCATTAATTATAGCAGCATCACCAGTAACCAGAGAGTTTGATAGCCAATTACTAAAAATATTACTGGATTCATATGCATAAACTTCATATGGAGAAGTTGTTGTCAGTATTTGGGCAGAGGACGATGCAGATTCAGTTAACGTATAATTAACAATTGCTGGTAATACGCCGCTAAGGTCATAATAATATTCAATTAGTGGAGAATAGTTAAAAGTAATATCTAAAATTTTATTTTTTATATCTGGGTGTAATCTTTGTCTGGATTCATCAAATTTAGTAGAAATAGTAGAAAATTGCTGTTTATTAAGAGCATCTTTTTTCTGAATTTCAGCCTCTGCTCCAAATAATTGTTCAGTCGATACAATAATATTATCTAAAAACGTTCGATCTGCTGCTTTCATAAACATATCAATATTTGGATTAAATTTAACCAGTTGGATTTTCCAATAGATTGGCTCTAGCCCAAATCCTCTATATAGATATGAACCCTGTATTTCGTACATTCTATTTACCAATGGAATAAATATGTAGTCACGTTTTCTAGGCTGAGACTTTTTTCCAAAAATCATTTGAAAATAGGTATTATCAATATGAATTTCAAATGGTATATCCATTGCAAAATCAACTCCAAAATCAGTAAAGTTAGGCTTATTATCTGGGAATTTATTGTCAGGCACAAGTATTTTAATACACTGACGATCCGTTGTTTTAAATAAGGTATATTCTTTAAATATAAAATCAGTCCCTTCTCTATCTGGCTCAGTTTTAAAATAGATAACCTCATGCCCAAATAATTTATTGGTTTGAAAGCTTAATTCATGAGCAATTCCAATTGCTGTATTAATTTCATATGGTTTAAAGCTCGCTTCACGCTCGGCAATTAGGGCTGGACACTGTTCTGATGAACAATATGTGGTTGGCGTAAATAAATCAGCCTGTATTTTAGAACTCTTAACTCTGATTTTTATTTCATTTACTGATAATGGAGTTGTGATTGCACTATAAGTAGAGTCATCATATTCATATTTAACCTCAAAGAAAATATTAGATTCTGAAAATGCTAAATCTGTTAAATTAGTTAAATTTTCTTCAGTAAATGAATACCATAGAGACCAGTTGGCTTTATCTGTTGAATATCTTAATTTTCTAATAAGGTAGGCTGAATTTGCTGAACCCAAGTCAATATCATCAACAAACCCAGTTATTTGAATTGCCTGCTCTAATGGTTCTCCGGTTGAAAAAATCCTGTAATTTTTACTAAAACTAATTGAATTTTTAGATACGTCTGGTATTATTTTATAAGCTACAATTTGCATTTAAACCATCTTTTTGTTATTTATCCCAGTGTTACCGGAAATACCTCTCAAATAAATAATAATAAACTGGGTTACTTTATGAAATCTCTAAACCCTAAACAAATACTTGACCCTACATGGATCTGTCAAGCATATAAAGTCGACCTTGAATATTATACGTATCTTCTTCTTGGGGCAAAACAGGCATATCTTAAAAATTTAGAACTTGGAAAATTTGATAATTTTTATGAAATTGTTTTTCACTATTTAAATATTAATACAATTATATCAGATGGTAAATTATATGATTCTGGCCTTAATGTGGTTAATACAAATATTAATTTATTATCAGTTATTTCTCAGCTTTCTCAAAAGACCGATAGTCTAGGTAAAGAAATTATCAAAGAAACTTCGTTAATTTTAGCAGAGACAATGACTGAATATTTAGAGAAACAGATATTAAGTTTAGAAAAAATACATTTTTATTTTAATAATTCATGGATTCATAATCAAGACCGGGTTTATTTAGTGTGTAAAACTCTTGAGCCAGATCACTATGAAATTATTAAGTTAAATTTAAAAAGTACTAGAAATCTTGGATATTCAGTATCGGTAATGAAAACAATTAAATTACCTAATTTAAAAGAGAATAAATTTAAAGACCGATTATTAAAGGAGATGCCACTACTTAACGATTTTGATCCTGATAAAAATGTAATGGTAATTGGCGGCGGACTTAATATAGATCCAATAAACCGAATTTATTTAGCAAAAGATACAATTTTATTAAATCGAATTATGAATCAGTTGCACGGCTTTGATGCAAATGCTCTTTTAGATTTCCATAGACTATTGGAAAAGCAAAAAAGTATTCCATTTAAATTAAAAGCTTAAGGTGCAGTTGTGTGTCCAGTTAAATAACTGCCGCTTATAACAACATCAATTATATTACCATTAGCAATAGGATTCTGAATGGTTAAAAAATCATATATTGATACATTTGAGCGTATTCCACTTACATTACCTAATAAACCAGCAAACGGATTTGATGTTAAATCAAACCAACTTTTACGATTACCATATAGTCTAAGTTCAGGAGTAGCGCCGGCACCGCTTCCTTGTTTATTAAATTGTGCATAGATAGAGGCTGGATCAATGGCTTCAAAAGGATGGGTTGACGCTGTGCTTCCAGCTCCATATGAATAGTCCATTGGAAAGGTTCTAATGCAAGCGTCAGTATTGGTAAGAGTTCTTGGATTTAATGAAACATTAAAGTGCATATCAGCTGTCCCGTATCCGCTTTGACCTGTTCCATTTAGATCAGGCCAGTGATTTGGTATTCCAGATATTGCAATTTGATATTGTTCTTGCCCATAATAGTGATAAAAGTCAGTTGCAGTTTTTGCAATATTTCCAACATTTAATTTATCAATATTATCATATGCGGTAAATGCATTAAGCGGAGCCTGAGCAGCTAGAGCTGAAGTAGCAGAGATATACCAATTTTCTATTGAAAATTTAATTGTAAATTGAATTAATTTTCCAATTTTTGTATAAATTCCATACTTTCCACTAATTGTTGGTTCGTTTGCACTTAATATACCAGTTCCAGCCGCTAGTAGATTTAACGGTGCTCCATTAAATAGATATGAAACCGTTGGAATAAACGTACCTTCTTGGTATTCATCAAGAGTATTGGCATCCGTGCTTGAATAGGTAGGAGCTGTGCCAGTAGAGGTTGCAAATGGAATGGCACTAGCTAATCTGGTATTTAAAATAGTAATGGCTGGACTTGCCTTGGTTCCTCCAATTTTAATAGATCGACCGCTTGTTCCAGAATATAAACCAATACCACCGCCGGTTGAGCTTATTGTAATACCGTCATCACCTGCACCTGGTGTACTAGTTGATGAAATTGTAGTATCTGAATTTGAGGTAATTCCAGTAGTTGCCAATGTAATATTAGCAGCTGAATTGGTTACCGTAATTGGTAATTTAGCAAATGTAATTGACTCAACCTTGCCTGTGCTATCTGAACTAATTATAGCTTTTTTCGTAGCATTAGCGATATTAGCTGAGTCAAACCCAATTGCTAATCTAAATGGGCCTACTCCATTACCTGACTCACTTGATACTAAATGAAGACCATCAACTTCAGTAATTAAACTGTTTCTAATACTATTACTTGAACTGGCCTCAGCTATTCCAGCATTTAAAGTTAAGGTAATTACTGAACCTGTACTATTAGTGGCAGATGTTTTTTTATTAACTCTCCACCTCATTTTTGAGGTTAAGGCTGGTGTTGTTACGCCATCATCTGCATGTAGATTAAAATCGGTTAAGATAACACTATTTCCACCAAAACTTCCACCAGTATCAGCAATCCTATATTTTCTAATTCTTAAATTTTGATAGGTTGGACTTACTACATATGTTGAACTCGCGCCAGCCGTTCCATGCAAACCTTCAGTTAATTCGTCAACCGAGCCTAGTTCAAGCTGGTGTCTATATCCAATATTTCCAGAATATTGACTTGATTCGGTTGGTGCATCTGCACTATTAAAAAATGAATATAGAGAAAGTAGTGAAGTATACGGAAAAACTTCATCAGTTAATGC
>ENA-OSIY01001810-OSIY01001810.1-marine-metagenome-genome-assembly--contig:-NODE-1810-length-11301-cov-6.091233_pt1 | contig 11301 bp, 18 predicted proteins | sample MGYA00237884_ERZ534233 | MGnify/ENA primary metagenome ERZ534233 (study PRJEB26412, sample SAMN06343840) | marine metagenome | isolation source: estuarine water | place: USA: Columbia River Estuary... | reverse complement strand
TTTTTCAAGCAGAAGACGGCATACGAGATTTCTGCCTGTCTCGTGGGCTCGGAGATGTGTATAAGAGACAGCCTTAACAATATTTGGTCTTTCATTTTTTTGTATAGGGGATTCAGTGTTATAAACGAATAATCTTCCACCTTCTTCGTTTATTTTCACACCTTTAAGTAAATCAGTTAACGTATAGTTTTCGAGATTTCTAAAAACTTCTCTAGCACTCCAACCTACACTCTCTCTTCTGGTTTTGATATCATCCAAGTCATCAATAACAGCTAATGGAATGTATATATCATTGTCTCCAAATTTATATAAGGCAAGAGGGTCGTGTAATAACACACAAGTGTCGATAATATAAATGTGCTTTGCCAAATTGATATTCTCCTAATAGGATTTTAATACAATATATTTTTCTTTTATATGGGATTTAAGCCCTGTTTATTCTGGGAGATTATCTAGAAAATCAGCTGCATTTTTGTTTTCTTCAATCACATAAGCCCTCATATTCAGAATTTGGCTTAATATATTGTTGTCATATTTTTTCATTTCATCAGAATTCATCCATTTTGTAGATGAAATTTTATTGTCTAAAAATTTTTCCAGATTTTTCCCATCCTTATAATCAGATAAATCTTTTTCAAATTCATTCTCCAAATAATCCATAGCTCTGTCTAATCTGGTGGTTTCTAAAAATGTGATGTCAGAATAAGATACATGTTGAATAAGGCCATTTATCATTGTCTTGCCAAAAGGACTAACCACTTCTTGATTGTCTCTTCTCATCACTAAATTAGCTCTGGGTATACATAAATAAATCTTAAATGGCAAAGATTCATTAACATCTGTGCCTGATGTTAATCTTAATACCTCATCTTCATCATTTACAATAGAAAGAACAAGCTTGGTTTTATTAATAACCCAATCCCATTCATAATTGTGTTCATTAGATTCTGGAAAAAATGCTGGAACTATGTCTAATTCTGCTTTTCTTTCACATAGCTTTAAGAAAATATTAAATCCAATAGTGTCTTCTGGTGTGCCTTTTCTATATGTGCCGATTTTTGTCCAATCAACATTTAATCCTAACCCTGAACTAACACCATCAACATTAAATTCTTCAAAATATCCCTGATCATAAATTTTCTTTAGCATATGATCTTCTAAAATTCTTCTAGCTCTCACAATGTCTAAAAAAGCTTCATTAGATCCTCCAAAATCAGGATGACACACTCTTGCTTTTTTTCTAAAGGCTGTTTCTAGTATTTTACTCAGATGAACTTTGTCATCTCTGGTTTTTCCTTTTGGCAGCTCTTCTTGTGATATACCTAAAATCTCATAATAATTTTTTGAAAAATCAATAATTTTCTTTGGATCAAATTCATTAGACATAAGGCTTTTATAAAGTAATATAGAATAAAAATACATATGTGGTATAGAAATGCTATAAAATATAATATCTTTGGGCTTCCTATCTCTGGCAATGCTCCTGTCAATCTTTATGCTGGTGAAGATGAAGAAATTTCATTAGAAGAAAAACCGCTGGAAGAAGAGATTGAAATTGAAGATCCATCTCCGGAAGATGATTTTACACCAGAAGATTTACAACAAAAAGTGGAGCAGATAACCATTGACCCCACTGTAGGAATTAAGCTTCCACCTCTGCACAATAATTGTCATTGTGTTATAGAAACATTGCCTGTTTTAACAGTGCCTGGTGTAAAAGATGGCAGAAGGGTGTGGAGAAGATCTGAAAATTGTTGCCCTGTGTGTGAAAGATCAGCAATTGCATTCAATGAAGCAGAAACACAAAGATTAAGAAACAAAGGAATTAATTTTAATTAAATAACCTGATAAATTAATATCAATCTTCTTTTTTAACAATCCCCTACTGTGAATTTTGTGTTTTGATATTCCTTTGATAATTCTTTCTTTTATAGAAGAATTCAGACCTGATTTATTTAATAGCTTAATCATCCCATATTTAATTCTATACAAATCAATATCCAGATGAAGATAATTGTGAAATATTGTATTTTCTATTTCTTCTAATGCTTCAGAATAATGATCAAGTTCTTCAATCGAAAGCATCATAAAAGAATATATTAATATATTTCTAATATAATTGTATTTTCTGACATTTTTGTATGTAAAGTCAAGCAAATTTTTTGATTGAAAAAGATAATCAATTTGGCCAAAAGATTGAAACAATTCACCATTTTCATTGATATAATAAAGAGATATAATTAGATCATCTTTTATGATAACAATCACTGGCTGCCCACTTGTTAAATTTAAGTTTTGTAAAGATATAATATTTGTGGGATTTTTAATTCCCAACAGATGTAAATAATCTTTATTCTTTCTTAAAAATGTAAGGTATGCAATCATTACAAAATCAAATCATCCATAATTGATTTTTCTAAATTATATGACATTCCTAAGCCCCAAATATTTTTCCAATAATCTGATATTTTTAATTCTTTAGCTTTCTCCGCACAAGATTTATAATATTTGGATTTTTTCTTTGACAAACTGATAATTCTTTGCTTGTCAATATTTCTTGTGGAATAAATCTTAATTATATTTTTATGAAATTCTTTTTCTAATATATAATTAAACAAATGATCTTCTTGAAATGGATTTGTTTTTAAGTAATCTAAAATCACTATTTCATTTTTCAAATTAGATGAGATTAAATCTTCAATAAATTCCAAAAGATTTATTTGTGTATTTTTAGCTAATAAAATTATATCGATAGGTTTTAAATTTATTATTGCTAGTAAAGAATCATTTTTCTCTTTATAAGAAAAAAAATTTAGATTGTGATTTGTTAATAAATATGCTTGATCTGTGCCATCTTCTTTGAAAATATACCAAGCATTTTCTTCATTATTTGTTAGGTAGCATTTAAGGGCAATCAAAATTTCAAGAAAAGATTTGTGCTCTGATTGTTTTAAAATGTTTTCTTTTATCAAATCCACCTGTTTCAAGGTTTATATTTTTCACCAAACAATTCATAGACATTATTTGCTATAATCTTAGTTAAGGTGTTTTCTTTTGAATCTAATCTAACATTAGCTATTGATCCATATTTTTTTTCAAGATGAGCTACAAGAGTTTTTAATTTTCTATCCATTTCTACAGGAGATGGATTATAATTTTGTTGTAGGAATAAAAGCTTGCGAATTTCATTATCGCCATCATTCATTATAATTTTTAATTCATACGAGGGTTTTTGTTTGTCGATTTTCGCAAGCTTATGATTGTACATTCTATTCCTCTTTAAGAGTTTTTACATAAGTTTCGTTGTAAGCATAAGCAATATTTTGACTTGGACTGTTAAAAAGACAGGTGTTCATTTTTTCATCTTTATATATAACATAAAAATCCTTATTTACCACCAAACAACCTTCCACAGCTCCAAGAAGAACTGAAGGATTGTATGTGTGAATTTTCCATTTACCCATACCACGATTTTGAGAGTTATTGTCTATTGTTGCCATATTTCACCTCCATAGCTAGATAATAATTTTCCTTGTGTGTATGGCTAATTCCTTTTAATCCCTTGGTTTTCTTGTCTATCTGGTATAATAACAGCAGAAGGAAGATATATGAGAAAAGAATCCGCCAAGTGTACATTTTGCCCCAATACAGCTATCCACATTTTGTCTGAAGATTTGGAATTTTTAAACAATAATAATAAGCAGGTGTATTTGTGTAAAAATTGCCACAAGACATTTAATACAGGATCGATTTTAGGTCAAATTCAATTAAATAATAAGATGATTAATCTCATCTTGTCCTTTGATGATAGTGATGAAATTGTTAACCTGAAGAAAAAATTAATAGATTATTCTCCATCTTCAAAAGACAGGCTGTTCCAAAATAAGCCATCAAGTGTTTTGAGCCCAAGAGATTTGTATGAATTCTTGTCTGAATATGTTATTGGTCAAGATTATGCTAAGAAGAGAATAGCCTTGTCTGCTTATGAACATATTAAGAATCTTAAATCCAGTAATGATGATAAACAAAATATTCTCTTGCTTGGGCCATCAGGTAGCGGAAAGACATTGATTGTTAATTCTTTGTCTAAATGCTTGGATTTGCCTTATGTGTTGTCTGATTCCACCTCTATCAGTCCTACAGGCTTTCAAGGAGCAGATTCTGATAGTGTAGTGCTAGATCTACTCTATAAAACTGACAATGATATAGAAGAAGCTGAAAAGGGTATTGTATTCTTAGATGAAATTGACAAGCTTGCTAATCGTAATTCTGCTGGTTTGAAGCTTGAAAGTTTTAATTATGCCACTCAAAGCACATTGTTGAAGTTGATTGAAGGAAGAAGAGTTAAGATACCTAACAGCTTCCTTACAGAATCAATGCCTTCTAGATATATTGACACCACCAAGATGATGTTCTGTCTTGGAGGAGCTTTTAATGGGCTGGAAAAAATTGTAGCAAAAAAATTAGGACATTCTGATAACCTTATTGGATTTAGAAACAATCAAAGCCAAGATTATTCCGAAATGATGAAAACATATGAAGTGTATGCTAAAGCTTCTCAGGATGTTCTTATCGACAGTCTTATTGAATATGGAATGGCAACAGAACTTATTGGCAGAATTCAAACAATCGCCCCTCTTGCTCCATTAACAAAACAAGAATTAATGTCCTGCCTTCAAAATCTTGATAACAGCCCAGTAAAGAAGAATAAAATCTTGTTTGCTGAATCAGGTATAGAACTTGATTTTGCTGAAGAATTTCTTGAAGGTGTATGCGACCAAGCTTTGAAAACAGGTACAGGGACAAGAGCTTTAAATTCAATCATTAAGTCATCTTTATCCGTGGCAGCTTTTGATTATCTTGGCTCATCAGACACAGTGAAAAGAATTATTATTACAAAAGAATGCTTGAGTGAACCTGAAAAGTTTGTCGCAGTGTAAAGGAATATATTAAATCAAAAAGGAAATTTATCTGTATGAGAAAAGAAGATCTTGATAAAATTATTACAGCAGCGCTCAATGTAGCCAATGAAAATGCTTCTGTTTATGGTAGCCAGATTACAAAGGATCATAAAGATAAAATTATCTTTCGACCTGATTCATATATAAAGTTAGCAGCTGATGCAGATCCCACGTCCTCTCCATCTTCTCCTGATAGTGGCGAAACTAAATCTGATGTTCCTTCTGAAGGCACAAAGCAGCCTGATGTAAAACCTGTTGCTAACTCTGGTGGATCTGCTCCTCCATTTCAAAAATTAGGTATGGCTTGGCGACAGCCTGACCGAAGTGATTTGATGTTTCGGGAGTTTTTCAAAGCTGTATTTGAAGCTTATGGCGCAGATAATCTTAAATCAATAGGTTTTTATAAAGTCGATGATACCGAAGGCAAGCCAATTCCATTAGAACAAAATGATTTATGGGGTTTTGCTTCTAAGTTAGAGCCAAAATTAAGAAATATCAAATACACTGTCGAATTTGGTGTTGCTACTGTTGGTCAAGGCGAAAGAGGCGGAGAAAAAATCTTGTCTTTATATGATTTGATATCTGATAAATCTTATATAGATTTTACTATGTTTCCACTTTACAAAGATAAAACAGTTAATGCTTTATTACAGATTAATGCTCAAATTAGGAATGATGTAATAAAGAATACCTCCACCCCTACAATGTTAGAAAATTTAAAAGATTTTAATAAGAATTCAGGTTGGTGGAATACACTCAAAGATTCATTCAAAGGAATTCAAGAATCTTTGATCACAAGGAATTAAAAAATGGGACCAAAACAATTAGAATTAATTTTAAATGAATTAAATATGATGCCAGGGCTTAGTAAAACTCAAGCCTTAGAACATTTGAAAACCCAAAGACTTGTTAACAAAGGTGTTGAGGATTTATTTAAGTCACAAAAAGATACCCAGAGTGTTATTGGCAAGCTGATGGATATGTCAGATGAGGGCATAAAATCAATTAATCCTATGGATAAATTTTCCACTGTAAGCAAAGTATTTACCCAATTAATGGATCCTAAATTCCTTACCGAAAAAGTGGCCCCTGGAATTGTTGGTGGTGTTCAAGCCTTAGAAATGGGCGGACATTTAGATGAAACATTTGGAAATAAAACATATGAGGAATTAACCAAATCTTTTGAAAGACCAGAATCTTATGTTGATCCAAAGGAAAACAATTTATTCCAAGGCCAAACTGTTGAAAAGAATGGTCCATATGGTATTTCTAAATGGAAAGAATCAAACTCAAGTAGAAGAAGAGTAGTATCTCAGTCAGTGGTTGATGAAATTAAATCATCAATGCCAAAATATACAGTTAATTCAATTCTTTCCCAATTATCTAGTCCAGAGTTTGTAAAATTATCTCAAACACAAAAGCTAAACACTGTAAACAAAATGCTTACAGATTTACAAAAAGACTTAGCTCCTATCCAGAAAAAATTATTGGAAATGGGTGTTGATTATACAAAGGATTAATTTGATGAATAAAAAACATTTCTTGAATTTATCTCAGAAGTATGATCAAACTGGTGATTATAAAAAAGCAGATCAATTATTCAGACAAGCCCAGTTTTATAAGGCATTTGTTCCTAATGTAAAACCTATACAAATGGAAGGCTCAGATCCATTTATTAATGCTTCTTCAAGTCCAGAAGCATTACAAGGAACATTAGGATATACAGCTGCTGGAAATTCTGCTATGCCAGGTGGATTTATTTCAGATGTTAAATCAGAAGATGTTCCATTTGTATTTAAGGGCTTAACACCAGCTCAAATCCAAAATCTTTATGATTCTGGACAAATGGCAGCATATGTAACTCAAAAGAAAAATGAATTTCAAGGTGTGATGAGAGGTCTTGGAAATCAACCTCAACAAGTGGAGAAAGATGTTTTAAGATCCATATTCACATCATCTCAAACAACAAATGATCCTAAGGTATTAAAACTTCTAAGAATGAAGTTACCAGCCATTGAGGGTTTTATCAAGCAACAAATCAATCAAAAACTTGTTGAACCCACTGTAATTAAAAATGAATACAGAAGATTGATTAACAGCATTCCAGAATACAATAATCATCCTGAAGCTAAACAAGAATTAATAAACAGAATTAATAATTTATAAAATTGTATAATCTCAATATGCCTGAGATTTGTCCAGTTTATAAAAATAGATGTTTGTTTCAAGAGTTGTCTAACAAAGAAGCTACATCAGAAATATTTAAAATCCCTTTAAATGTATTGCAAGAAAGATTGCAATCCGACTGTAAGGGTGAAATAAATAAATGTAACTACAAAGAATATACAGCTCCTAAGATAGCAGAAGTAAATAATACAAAAGTTTCAATACACAAAGTTGACAATCCTTATCTTGTCAAAGCTGATATTCTTATATATCCAACAAATACAGTGTTGACAATTGATGATCCACTCTTACACAGATCTTCAAGAGGTATCATACAAGTTGAATGTGATAACCTTCCAAAACCAATTAAAATGGGCTCTGTGTATCAAACTTCTAATGGTGGGCCAGGTTCCAGAGTGGCTGCGAAAAAGATTTATCATGCAATTGTAGCTGGTGAATCAAGGCTTGTTAATGAAGAAGATATTAAGACAGCCACCAGAAAAGCATTACATATGGCTGATGATGGTGAACCTAAAAACATTGTTATTTTACCAGCAGATTGTGGCACTCACGATATTAACGATGTAGCTAGAGTGCAATTAGCAGCTATCAAAACATATCTACAAGCCAAAAAAAACAGCTCTATTAAAAATATCTTTATAGTTATGGATGACGAGGAATCATTAGAAACATATAGAGAATATTATAATAGAATCTTTCGATAAGGGTGGTCTGATGGAAGAAAAAAAAGCTTGTCCAAATGACATATTTTGTGCGATTTTACAAACCTTCAAAGAACCTATGTTTGTCATTGATAGTGATGAAAATATCATAATGAATGATGAAGCACAAAAATTAAAAGACAATGGATTAGATTTATTAGAACAATCTAAAAAAGTGAAAGATGGAAGTAGTAGATTAATTTCTCATAAAAACAATAAATACAGATTATCAAAAAATGAAATCAATGTTGGTAATAATGTTTTATTTAAAATGAGCTTAGAAGACGAAACAATAGCAAGACTTCACAAATCAAACCTAAGATTGAAAAAAGTTTTAAGCTCCATCTAACATAAGAGGTAATTATGGAAGAAAATGACTTAAGTATGGATCAATTACGTGCGGTTTACAAGGCTCAAACAGAAGCTTATCTTGATTTTAACTTAGCCCTTATTAATATCCTCACAAAACAAAATGAGCTCTTAAATAAAGTAGAAAATTTAGAAGATATCACAGATGCTGAATTTAAAAATATTTCAAGAGAATATTATGCCCTTGAAAAAATATTCACAAATTTTCAATCAGCTCAACAAATAAGAGATAATGAACTTAGCAACACTGTAGAAGAAAATACAGCTCAAATGTCTCACTTTGGAGCAGAGTTTAGTAATTTGAAAAATGAAATTATCACCAAATTAGAAAACGAGCTATCTATTATTGGTAAAGATATTAAACAATTAAAAACTTTACATTTTGATTTCAAAACTTTATTTAACAAAGCTGCTTGGACTGTCGGTGGAATTGTAGCTTTCTTAACCGTGGCGCAATTATTATCTGGCAAAACTATAATCGATATGTTTAAATAGTGTATGTCTTTAATTATATCCCCTGAACAAAATCATCTCTCATATCGTATAAAAAATATAGCAAAAGATTATCAAATTTTGAATATTGATAATGATGTAAGGGTTTGTATCAATTCAATGATAAAAGGCTCTAATTTCGCTATTTTTGAGAGCTATAATAAAGATATAATCAATGATCTTAAGAATAATGGAATATTTAATTTCGCTTTAAGAAATTACAAATCAAATCCCTATTTTTCATTTCATTTATTAGTATATAAAGAGCAAGAGAATTATTACCAAAATTGGGATGAATTAATTTCTCATCTTACTGAAATAATGATGGAAGAGGTGTGTTTTGCCAGTAATTAGCTGCTGTTGTTCAAAATGTAATAAATCTTTTTTCTTAAGAGATGAAATGTACATACCTCTTAAAAATGTCAGATTTTCAATGAGAGATAATTCTGATGACCCTAAAACTTGGCAGGATTGGTTGTTGCATCTAAGTGCTTATTGCCCAGATTGTAGAAAACCAGAGATTCCAGAAAATGTGTGGAATGATTATTTGAAAATTAAAGGAGATTAGAGTTCAGGATATCCGATTCCATTTACCACAGAATTATTGATATTATTAATTGTTTCTGTTGATAATTTACCATCTTCAATTTTTATATTATTATCGTCATTTAAAATTGACAATATAGCACCAGCAAATTCATCTATTAATTGATTTTCGTCTGCTGCTTTTTTTATAGATACATATGTGGTATCTGAGAATATTTCAGCGAACAAATTGTCTATTGTACTCGCTGTTTTTTGATTGTTGAATTGATTAATTCTCTCATAACATCTATTACAAATCTTTTTTCCTGTGTTAAACCTTATTTGGCAATTAAAACAAGAAGGCGTTCCACATTCATCGCAGGAGAAATATGTGATTAAATTTTTTAATCCACAGCTCCCACAATTAATATTTTTTGATTTTTGTGGGTTATTTGGAACGAAATTTTTAAGTTGAGGTGTATAGTTATGAAAATTAAACATTCTTGACAATACCTTAATACTACTATACAATAATTATTAGAGATTTCAGGCTAATTCCTGCTTGAAAACGGAAAGGATAAGCTAATGGTTAATTTAATCATTAAATGCTTAGTTCCTTTGATGTTATTAACAACAGCATCTTTGGCTCAAACTAAGCAGATTAATCAAGTTGCTAAGGCATCCGTGGTAAAGAAAGTGAAAGATGTCAAGCTTGAAGATAGGAAAAAGGTAGAACAATTTATTCATCTTGTTCAACCTAAATATTCAGTTTCTTATATCAAAAAGATAACTGATTTAATCTTCAAATACTCTGAGAAATATCACCTGGATCCATATATTCTTGTTACCACAGCATATATGGAGAGTGAGTTTAATTCCAAATCATCCCCTTGTATTGGAATTATGCAGGTGTTATATTCCACCTATCGTTCTGATTATCGAACTAGTGGGTATAATCCATACACATTAGAAGGTAACATAGCCTTAGGAGCAATGGAACTCAGGGACCACTTGAAAAAGGTAGTGAATGTAGATAGAGGAAAAGTTTTGGACAGACATCGATTGTATATGTTTTCTAGATACAATGGATCAAGTTCAAGAGGCCGATATGCTACAACCGCTTTGAGAACTCTAAGCAGAATTAAATCTGAACCGATTACAAGACTTAAATCAAGACTTATAAAAGGAAAGGTTTAAAAAGAAAAGAGGAGAGAATAATCTCTCCTCTTTTTAGATTTAATGTATCTAAAAAATTAGATACCGCCTGTAGTGTTGGTGAATCTGTTTTGTGAAGATGGATATCTACTAACAGAGAATGTAAATCCAGTACCTGACTTAACGAGAGAAAGGTCACTAGCCATTCTGTTCAATTCCCATGCTGTAAATTGAACTTTTCTAACAAGGTTGTTAAATGAAAGTCCGGTAAATGAAGCAGCAATCATTTTTGTGGAAGCACCCATACCAGCAATAGCAGTGGTATAAGCAACACCAGCAGCAGCCATAATTGTTACAGCTGCTGTAAGGTCAGCTAATGGATCTGTGAGGTTGGTAAGAATTGTCGCACCAGCTCTAAGGTCAGTAGGATACTTAGCAGCACTGAAGAAGGATGTACCAGCTCCAGCAAGGTCGTTAGCAGTTAGAACACCAACGCCATTAAAAGAGTAACCAATACCAACAACAGTGTCCTTAAGTTCTTGGTAAGAGGTAAGGTTGTTGATGTAGTTAGAACCTGGGTGGTTTGTAGTTAAGATACCGGATCTTGAAAAACCTACACCAGCAAGGTTTGGATAGATATTCGATGGATAAAATGGCATAATTTATCTCCTAAACATTAATTAATTTCTTCGGAAAAAACGTCTTAAAAACAATTTTTTTGTTTTCAATTTTTCTTCAATATTAGCCATTTCTTTAGTGCCAATATCTTTCATATAAGTAGTAATTCTTGCATATTGACCAGTTGAATCAACATAACTTTTCATCAAGTTGTCCTTGGTATTTTTAGATGCATTCTTCGCATATGAAAGTATAAAAGCTTGCTCTTGTGAAGTAGGTAATTCATAATATTC
>ENA-OSIY01001808-OSIY01001808.1-marine-metagenome-genome-assembly--contig:-NODE-1808-length-11309-cov-9.451122_pt1 | contig 11309 bp, 16 predicted proteins | sample MGYA00237884_ERZ534233 | MGnify/ENA primary metagenome ERZ534233 (study PRJEB26412, sample SAMN06343840) | marine metagenome | isolation source: estuarine water | place: USA: Columbia River Estuary... | reverse complement strand
AAGTTAGATAAAGAATTAGAATCAATATTTCAAAACAGTTTTACATTTACTAAGACCACTTTTGATGATTTCTTTGGTTTATTTGATACAATAGATGCTGGTGATTTTTTACACGACGATTGGGAGATTGTAGAATGTCAGGATTAGAAGCATTAAGTCATTTAAAGCAGGGCCATAAAATTCGTATGATAAAATGGCCTTCTGGCGCTTACATTGAATCTGGAGGCACATGGGTACAATTTTCACATGCTCTTTGCTGGTATTATTTGTCAGCAATTGATTCACCACAAGAATCTCAATATAAGTTACAAGAAATCATGCATGATATCATGAGTGATGACGATTGGGAACTGGCATAAAGTATATAGCGAGGATTAATATGGAAGATTTTCTTAACACAGCTCATTGGCTTTTGCTTCCTTTTGGGCCTTTTATTTTAGTTGCATTAGTTGCAATACCTGGAGTTATTATAGCTTTACTAGTTAAGATTATAATGCAGCTCATTAAAATTTCAAGAAAGAGATATGGCAAATTATGACAAATGAATATAAAGAATATTTAGTTGAAAAATTAGACACCATTATAAACAGAATAGATGATCCATATCTTAATGAACTTTGCAATAGATTAGTTGGACAAAATGGTAAATACAGAAAAGATTTTCTTATAACACCAGCAGCTAAAGGTTTTCATCATGCATATCAAGGTGGTTTACTAGAACATTCATTAGAAGTGGCGGATTTCTGCCTTTCGGATTATGAATTATTAAAACAATACAACTATCAACATCTTGATATCAATTTATTGCTAACAGCAGCTTTAGTTCATGATCTTGGTAAAATAAAAGAATATGAAGTTAGTGAAATAGTAGATGATAAGACATTCTATGTTTTTACTGACTCCGGTAAAATGGTGGGACATCTTTGCTTGTCTGCTATGTGGGTTTATTCTGAAATGGAAAACATTCACAATTTTCCTGATACATTGAAAGAAAAATTAAGCCATATCTTGCTTTCACATCATGGAAGAATTGAATGGGGAGCTGCAATTTTACCCAAAACTAAAGAAGCAGATTTTTTTCACATGGCAGATCATAGAAGTGCTACAATTGCTAAAAGATAGGTATAATCACCTTTAGTATGAGTCAAAAAAAATCAAAACCTGCAAAAAAACTTTCCGATTTTGTTCAGATTACAATTAAAGAATCAGCAATAAATAATATCAATTTTAGTGTTGCAAAAGAAGTGTATTCTAAAGATTCGCAAACCACGGAAAAGTATAAACTTCAAAGACAAGAAAATGGATTTGATGATACAGAAACATGGCATTTAGATAGAACATTTTCTCTTTTTATGATTCCAAGACTGAAACGATATATGGAAGTTAACAATGGAACTCCTGTCGGTGAAACTGCAGAATCATTTGACAAAAAAATAAATTTCATTATAAATGCATTTGAAGAATATTACAGCGATAAATATGATGACGGTGAAATAGACGAAAGAAAAAGAATTTACAACAATGCTAGATTAGCTGTTGATTCTTTATCTTCTATATGGTTTGAATTGTGGTGGTAAATTATGGAAAAAATAACTATACAAGCTGTTGATTGTTATCGACATGATTATTGGAAAGTAAGTGTAGATCTTCTTTCTGAATTAAACATTATTGAAGCTATATCTGATTATTCTTATCTTGGAAATGGCACCGATATTCTTAATGAAGATGGCTATGCTTATTTAGAAATTGATTGTGATTGTGGAACATTTGATAAAGCTATGAAATTCTACAATCGTGAATATGAACTTGATTTTGAAACTCTTCAAAATGAATTCGAAGAACAATACGAAGATTCTCGTGATTGGCTTGATCAATTAGATTCTTGGGACACAGACATTCTAGATGATAAAGGCTTTTTATGGGATATGATTCCAGAAGCTTTAGTTGAAGCTTTGAATCATGAAGAAGATGAATCATTAGATGATTGATGATGACAAAAAGAAAAAATTAGAAGAAGCTGGTTTCCAAGTGGGAACTTTAGCTGAATTCTTAGATTTATCTTTAGAAGAACAAGAACTTATTGAAAATGTTATTATTAGAAATGGCAAACCTCTTGGAACATGTGAATGTTTAGGAAAAGGCAAAAATTCTTGTAAAGGCAATGGATGGGTCAAAGTGCAAAATGGATATCAAAGATGTCCTAGTTTGAATTTTTTTAAAACAATATGAAAACTATAAGACCATGGGGAGAAGTAGAAAATCTCTCAGAAGATACAAAATATCAGTGTAATTTATTAAAAATAAATCCTGGTGAATCTACTTTTCCTCATTATCATCCTAATTGCACAGAAGTTCATACAGTTATTCAAGGCACTGTAATAGCTACGTTAGATGGAATTGATACTATTTATAATCGAGAACAATCTATTTATATAGAAAGGTTTCAAAAACATTATTTTAAATGTATCAGCGAAGAACCTTTCATCAGCATCGAAGTGAAGACAGGTTCATATTTTGAATCTAGAACCTAATTATTTAGCTATGGCAAGAATTTTTTGATAACCAGCATCTGTATATACATTTGATTCTTTATTTACTAATCCCAAAAATGAAAAATCAAGTTTGTCAGGTGGTTCAGTTCCTGTTTGATTATTGGATGGGCTTAAACCTTTCAGATCCATGTCTGAACCGCCCTCACCAATTGTCACATTGTAACCTTTTGCAGAAATTTGTCTTCCAATTTCCCAATAGCATTTGAAGACATTCTTTTCTCTTTCACCTAATCCAAGTGCTTCTACATTATCAAAGCACACTGTTTTAGATTTGCCATCAATAGTTTTGTTTTCCCATGCCCATGATTGACAGATGATATCTCTTGAATTTTTGTAATGCACTACGAAGAAACAAGAATTAGGCTGAGTTTGTCCATAAAAAGCTGATGTAGCTCCTTGTGCAAAAGGATGTTGGCAACAGTTAGTATAGTTTCCTAAAAGCAATCCTCTTGTATCAGATCTTGGTAAGAATCTAGCTACATAAACTTTATTGTCAGATTCAAGCTCAAAATAAGCATCAGACCATGTTGGTAATGGAACATCTAAAGAAGATAAATAAATATTTTCAACAACCTTATAATTTACTTCAATACCATCATTATGCACACTAAGATCAAATGGTATAAATTTTGTTTGATCAAATGATGAATCTGGATCCATACTTTCTTCAGATTCTTCTCCAGTATATGCTTGAGCAAATTCCAATAAAAATTCATCACTTTGAGGATCATATTTTGCAGAAATATCTTTGATGTTTTGCATAAATAAATCATTGTAAAGTTTTCTTGAATCTATTTTCTTTTGCTCGACTGTAAGTTGATTCCATTTGGCAACAATCAATTTAAGGAATTTCAAGCTCAATTTAGAATTTAGAATATATTCTCCCAAACCTTCTGCTTCTTCTTTAGTGTAAGGTTTTAACACCTGTAGGGCATCGTGAAGATTACTAAATCTACTCAACCAATCTTTAGAACGCTTGCCAAAAATATTATATACCACCCAAGACTTTTCAATATAATCTGTAATTCCATTTGCAGACACTTGACTTATATCAAAAAATTGATAAATAAGTTTTGATGATGCTCCGAATAATTCATTATTTTTAGCACAGGAAAGAGTGTATATGAGCTTTTCATATTCATCAGAACCACGCTCAACATTACGATAAACTCTATTTATTCTTGATAAAAACTCATTCAATTTTTCTTCATTATTGTCAAAATACAATACAAAAATTATGAGTTCAGCTGTTGTAAATTTATCAATGTCACCATTAACAAGCATTTCTGATAAATCTTCATTAGTTTTTGGATAAATATCTGATCCTAATTCATCCTCTGGAGGAAAATCATCATCTTCTCTTGCAAAAAAACTTTTCAATAAAGGCAAACCAAGTAAATCAGACCATTTTTTAGTTACAATTATTCCCAAGTTTTTAGCATTGTCAGGATCGTTTTTCAAATCATTTAGATTTAACAAAATTGACAATTTTTGTGAAAATGACTTATTTTTCAATATATCATCTGGTAAATTATTTTCAAAAATAGGATATATATCTGTTATTTGTGAAAAGCTATCATTTTCTTGTTCTCTAGTAGCATATAAACTTGGGTCTTTGAGAATTTTTTGTTCAATTTGTTCAACAATCGAATGTATATTTTCATAATCTGTAAATTTTATTTGATATTCTGTTAAAAACATAATTGCTTTGAATTTTTTTTTCAAATCAGATATATACTCATCTGTATTGTTTATAAATTCTGGCTGTAAATATGAGATCGATTGTTTGTCAATGTTTATATTACGATTTTTGAAAGGATCTAAAAATTGTTTTATAAGATTTTCCAAAATTGTTTCATAAGGAGTGGAAATTTTGTACTGCGATGCTTGAAAAATTGGATGTACATTTGATGCAAGTTGAAGCTTAAAATCATTTAAAAATCTATTTTTTGGAGCAGAAGGTTTTTGCCTTATACTATTTTTAGATATAAAAGTAAGAGAATTTGTTCTTACAATTTCATTAAGCTCTTCAACGCTGTATGTGCAAATTAATTCAAATAAGATATCTACACCAACACGATTATATTGAGGTAATTTTTTTAATTCATCACAGAAATATGAATAATTAGAATTCAATTTAGAAACATAATCATAAATTGATTCTAATGGCTGAGTTTTGTTTATTTGTTTTTTATGTTCTGAGTTGTCATCTTGCCCTGTGATTTTTTTAAGTCCAGTTTGCAAGACAAAACCGTTATATCTTCTTTGAGAATCTAACAAATATTGAGGAGGGACATTGTAAAATAATGGATCTAACTCACCTTCAGCAATATTTGAGTTTGTAATTTGATATTCGATTTCTGAAAATTTAGAATTGTCAACAATTCCATGTTTTAAACAATATTTAGCTAAATATTTTTTAGAAGGAGCATGATAAGTGGGTATAACTGGAAGATTTTTCAAGCAAAGAATTTGTTGATCTAAATCATGTTTTAAAAAATCACAAAAATATTCAGATTGAATTTCAAGATTTTTGATCGCTTTGAATGATGCAAAATTCCCCATGGCAGCTATCAAATCAGTAAATTTTTTGAATAAATATAAAGTATCAGTATTATTATTAGGATATTTCAATACTAAAAAACTTAATTGAAAAATATCACTGCTTTGCTGGCAATATTCAAGAATTTTATTGAGGGTTTGCTTTTGTTCTTCAGTAAGTTCATCAGTTATAAGACGGTTGAATGATTTATGATGATGGGAACTTCCAAAATTCAAACCTATTTTGAAGAAATTCATAGTATTTTCAATTTCTTCAAGTGATCCAGTGCGAATTATGCTAGAATCACCACCAGATTCCAGATACAGCAAAAATCTTTCTAAAAAATCATAAGTGGCATTAGTTCTTTGAATTATACTTCGTGCAATTGATATATGTACAGTATGATCGCATAAAAATTTCAAAATTTCTTGTGGTAACTGGACAATATAATCTTTAGAATAATGTTTCCCAAGATTATTATATAAAGTTTCCAGCTGCTGAGTAGTTACTGAAAAACCTAAATTGGTCTGTAGGTAATTAATGTAATCTGGGTTTTGGGCAAATTTTTTGAAATTGAACATGTTTTTAATCACAAAGTCTGATATAATTTTCTACTGAAAAGTAAACACACAATCCTACTTGAAAGGCCATTCAATGAACTTTTTCAATGCTTATGAAGCTTTAATAAACAATAAAATTATCACCAGAAACAATTTTGAATATTGTTTCAAATTTTTTCCAGCAATTAACAGCACAGTCTTATTTGTTAGATTTATAAAAGAAGATGGAACTGTTGAATCATTTTGGTCTGGATTAGAAGATGCTATTTTCACACCTAATGATCTTTCTGCGAATGATTGGATAACAAAAGATGAATTACAGTGAAATGATTAAGCTATTAATGCAAGGACATTTAGTGACACGAGAATCTTTTTATGGACAATATATTCATTTCAATCCTTCGCAAAAGAATTTTTTCTGCTATGATTGCTCGACAGAAGATGGAACAAGATTTGAATATTTTTTCTCCAAAGAAGATATCTATGCGGAAGATTGGAAAGTATACAGTAGAGAATAATATGATAACCTATCTGTGCTGCGTTCCTGAGAAATCAATTTGTAAAGTATTAGCAGTCAGAGGTATAAATCGCTTGAGACATTCTGAAATGGGTTTTAATCCTGGAGTGATAATTGAAGTTGACAAAGTATTTGGCAACATGATGCAAATAAAGCTTAGAGAATACACCCTTGCGATAAGAAAAGAAGAAGCTAAATTTATTAAAGTATTTATCAAATAAAGGTATAATATAAATATGAGTTTCACACCTGAAAATAAACATATTTATAAAAATCTTGATTGCTTAGAATTTCTTGATTCTATTCCAGATGAATCAGTGGATTTGATTCTTACAGACCCTCCTTACTATATTGGATATGATGGCGGTAAAGGATGGGATACTCAATGGAAATCAGATCAAGATTACCTAGATTGGCTTAAAGAATGGACATTGAAATGTGTCAAGAAATTGAAGCCAAATTGTATGATGTGTGTGTTTGGAACTTTAAAATACGATAACTTCCTACATTACAAATTAGACATATTAAATAAAATTCCAAACTTATATTCCCAAAATGAAATTATCTGGGCATATAACTGGGGTGGAAGATCTAATTCCAATTTTGCCAGAAAACATGAATACATTTGGTGTTATAGCAAAACACCAAAATTTTTGTTTAACTCAGAAGATGTAAGAATCGGAAGAAAACAAAAGATCAATATTCGCACTGGCAAAGAATATGAAAAAGGCACAATTCCAACTTGTGTTTGGGAAAAGAATAATCACACCACTTCTAAAGAATATTGTGATTGGCATCCTACACAAAAACCAATTGAAATTTTAGAAAGATTCATCAAAGCTTACAGCCCTGAAGACGGAGTGGTGTTAGATATTTTCTCTGGTAGCGCATCTTGTATGATAGCTTGCGAAAATACAAAAAGAACTTTCTATGGCTGCGAAAAAGATCTTGAATATTATCAAAAATCATTAGAAAGATTCTCTACACTCACGGGTAAAAGCTATGAATAATTGGGATGAAATTAAACAACGTAAAGAAGATTCCATCCGAGAAAGCACAAACAATCCTATGGTAAAAAATCCTAATCCATTTGTAATAAACGGTAAAACTTATAATTCATACACTGAATATTCAAATTCAGATGAACATAAAGAGTTCTTAAAATTAGAAGAAGAAGCTAGAGAGCAATATACACAAAAAGCTAAAGAATATTTTAAGTCATTAGAAACAGATAATCAATTATTGTTATTTTTCCATATTACCAATGTTATATTTGAAAACTATTTCAATGATAATGGATCTTACAGAGGATTACTTTACAATAAGTTTGGTTTTGGCCCTGAAGCTTACAGTTTAGGTATGGATAGTGGAATGTTTACACTTCACAATTCAATTTCAACTCCTGATGAATCTGCAGAAAGATTTAATGCTTTGATGAAATTTTTAAAACTTAATTTATCTAAAGAAGAATTAATATCAGCTGCAAATTATTTTCATCATGGATTTGACAATTCTAAACGATTAAATGATATATTGTCTAGACAACAAGTTATGGATTTTGATGAGGAATAATATGGAAGCTGTTTTAGAATATTTAAAAGAAAATTCTCCAGAAGCAATTATATATGATAATTGTAACGATGCTATTGTCGGTACTGCTAGAATTCAAAGAGAGGGAGAATTTGTAGAAGTGGTTCTTTATGATAAAGAATTACTAATTGAAGTATTTATAAGAGATTTTTCCTCAAATCCTGAAGAAGGCAATCCTGATGAATTAGATTATGAATTGCAAGCTATAGAATGGGTGGAATACAATATTGAAGGAGCCTATCTAGGTAAATTCACTCCTGTAATCTTAAGATAAAAAAAGCTCGAAAGAGCTTTTTTTATTATATGAAACTGAAAATAGCTGGCAAAAACCGATATGCCAAATATAAGCCAGAAAACACTATTAGAATCAAACTAAATAAGAAAACAATACATACCACTAGTTCAATGATTCTAAAGCTTTTTTGCATGGTTTTTCCCTCTGATTATTTAGGCAATATGTTTCTTACTCTATCAAGACCTCTGGATAATAAAGATTTCTTTTGTTTGAGAATTTTGTAACCTTCATCTGCATACATTTGAAATTTTTCAGGAAATGTATCAGGCAAATTCATTTTGAATTTAAATTTGTGTAACATCTCACCACCGACAGATCTCATATCAGTTCTTAAATCTACAATATTACCAGCTTCATCTTTGATAATTTCTCTAATTCTTTTGCCTTTGATTGGAATTAACCATCCATCTTTAGCCATGTTTCTAATCATTGGCCAAGATGTTTTTTCTCTAGCATCGCCTTTTAAGACAAATTCTTGATCTTGATAAGGTTTCAATGCTTTATATAATCTTTCAAGTGCGATGAATAAATTGATTTTTCTTCTTCCTGGAATAACTGTTAAATCTTCTACTTCAATGCTTGGTTCAAAATTATCACTACCATCATTATTACTTCTTACAGCTAATATGAAATAAAATACTCCGTCAATTCCATCAATTATATATTGATCAACATCATCTTCAATAAGATATTCATTAGCAGTGGAACGAATTTCTTGAATTATTTTGTCACGTACAGGTTTTGGCACTAATCTTTGCTGCGATGGAGTTAACTTTAAATAATCTGGTACTTCTAAATCAGTGAATAGATGAAAGCCTGAAGGATAGACATCACTTTCCATTTTCGATATTTGTTGAGGATTGAGCTCAGGATTTCTCCAATCAACCTCTTCAATAAGTCTTTCACCTTCAGGAGTTTTTGCTAATCTAATTAGATCTTTATCCAATTTATCTGCAAAATAAAATAATTCTTTAGATTCTAAAAGCTCACAAATTTTAATAAATTTATCCATAATATATAATTATTCTTGCTCTCTTCGATTTTCCTGTAAATTGTTGCAATAGTTGTTCACCTGCATTACCAAATTCTTTTGCAATTGAATGATGAATTTTTTTATTCTTGGACGATCATCTAATTTCAATGTATACAATAATGAAGAATATTTCTGATTTGGATTTGCATCAAATGATGTCACTGATTCTACAAATCCTGTAATTTTATCTGAATTCCAAGATCTAATTGTTTCTTTCAAATAATTGCAATAACTATTTTTAGATATGTTTCTGAAATTTTTTAATCTGTAGTTTTCTAAGTTTTCTTCATTAAAAATATAAATTAAATCAGAAAGCATAGTGGGAGTTTCAACTTCACTTGTCATATACACATAATAAGAATATTGCTTTGCATAGTGGTTTGAATAATCATTTCCATACAACAAATCGATTTTTGAATTAACTAATAAACTTTTTGACAATCTAGCTAACAATTCATCTAACCCTGGCTCGAATTTATAACCTGGAAAAATTTGTTCTTTATATTTTTTCACAGAAGGAACTAAAGCTTTTATTTGCAATCCTTTTAATTCTTCCAATGAATTCAATTGTATGTTATGATCCAACATCACTTTATCAAACAAATTTTCTGTCTTTTCTCGCTCATAGATTGTATTTGTTGTTTGATGTTCCTTATCCAAAGAAAATAAATGTCCCAATTCATGTCTTAATGTTTGAAGCATCCAAGCTTTCTTTTCTGAATTTACAACATTATTTTTCAAACCTAATTCATTTGTAGCCCAACTATAAGAACCAAAATTATCTGGATTCAATTCTTTTATGAATTTCAACATCTGAAGGTTTTTATTAATTTCAAATATTTTTTCTTCAAGATTTAATTTTGTATTTTTCATAAAATTACCCAACAAGGAAGGCTCATCACGAATTCTGTCTGGTAAATCTAAAGACCATTTATAAAACCAATTGTTAATAGCTGGGAAATTTATTTGAGATAAAAATTTATTTGTGCTTGATCCGCATTGTTGACAAAATTTAGTGCTTTTTAAATCTGACATATGATGATCAAATTGTTTAAGAGCATTTTGAATTTCTTCTTCAGATGATCCTAAACTTCTATATGAATTTTCATATTTTTTCCTGCTTTCATAAAATTCCTGTTGCCTGATGTCACCCATATTTTGCAAGCTTGATTTACATGATGGACATTTATCTCCGGTGAAAGATATTGGCTCAAAAGAATTATTTACAGCTTCTATAATTTCTTCTGCAAATTTTGGTAATGTTGCAACACCTAAAGCACTTGTTCTATACCACATGATAATTCCTAAAAGATTGATTATTATCTCTTACAAGAAATTCTAACCCTATACCTATAAAACTAATTTTTCATCATTCTTTCAATAGCAATTTGTTTCTGATTGTAATAGGTGTAATTTTGCCTGGACATGTGATTCATTCTTTTAATCGCATCTATACAAATACCCTGTTCTAAATTTAACGGTTTTTCCTCAGGAGTAATTGAGCCGCTAGTTTTACCAATTGTAAAACCTAACAATATACAAACAATACAAACCATAACCAATGCATAACTTTTCATATCTTTCTCCTTAAATAAAAAAATGCCCCGTCCCTAAGGATGAGGCATCAATGCTTTATAATCTATTCATATTTTACACATTATGAACCTACTTTAGAAGGATTGATTTCCTTAATATAGAAAAATTTAACTATGAAAGTAAGAATTAGCAACTACGACAAACTTATATCCAATTTTATCAAGAAATCAGAAATTGCAGATGAAAAAAGTTTATTTAAGCTTTCATCCAAATATTATTCTTTAGCTCAAAAATTATATAAATTTGCCACTTCTGAACTAGATGAAAGTATTGATAGAAATAAAAATACAATAAGAGCAAATAATCGTAAAGCCATCGAAGAATTATTGTTGATACCAGAAACAGAGCAGTGGAGAATTGATTATAAAAAATTAGTGGAATCAAATAAAGATGAAATTATAAACATTTTTGATTCTATAGAGTTTCCATATGATTTAAATTTTGGTGACACTAGTCGTGAAGCTGCAAGACAAAATTTATATGAATTGTTTTTATTCTCTTTGAAATTATCTAAAAAAGGTGTTGCTCCTGATTTAGTTTTAGCCATGGCTCATCGTAGACAAATGTTGGGCAACCAAATTTTTGCTTCAAATTCAGAAAGATATCCAAGTCTGAGAAATATTG
>ENA-OSIY01001807-OSIY01001807.1-marine-metagenome-genome-assembly--contig:-NODE-1807-length-11311-cov-6.178209_pt1 | contig 11311 bp, 2 predicted proteins | sample MGYA00237884_ERZ534233 | MGnify/ENA primary metagenome ERZ534233 (study PRJEB26412, sample SAMN06343840) | marine metagenome | isolation source: estuarine water | place: USA: Columbia River Estuary... | reverse complement strand
GTTGAATTTTGATATATCTTAAGCCTATGAACTTCCCATACAACATCAGAAGTTCCAAAATCAAATGTATCTTCAACCTCAAGATACCAAGTACTATCAGCATTGATTGTTCCGCTTGAGACGTAAACAGTTTTCCAATTGATAAATTCTGCGTTGACATCTAATTCAGTAGATCTTGTCCAGCTTCCAGATGATGCAACATAAAATCCATTTTCTGATTTAGTTGTTTGATTCTTGACTAAAACAATATTGCCAGCACTTACAGGAACACCGTCAATTGTTTGTGTTCCTGATAATGAAATGTTTGCAGTAGTCGCACATAATGCATTACTAAAAGAAGAAGCTGATTGAGAGAATGGAAGAGACCAATACTTACCTGTAGCATCTTCATAGTATTTGGCAGTGTGAGTGATAAATGCCTGATAATCATTCCACCAAATAATATTATTTTTGTAAGTACCATTTTTGATCCAATAAATTCCCTTTACTGGCTCGTTAAATATTTGAGATAGCTGGCTAAAGTCTCCATAATAAAGACCTTTTGTGCTAGTACCAATTGCTCCAACATACAAAGCTCTATCTACTGTAATATCATCTGGCACATTTTCAACATAAGTAGTTTTTTGAGTTGATACTTCTTCAATTCCAGAAAGATTATAAATATTTGTTATCGCAGTGCCAGAACTATTGTAGAAACTATTTACTTCGCTCCAATTCCAATTTTGGTATGCAGTATTGCCTGGAATAATACTGTAATAAACTTTACTATTTGTCAAGCCATATTGATAAGTTTGATAATTTCCATCTGCTGTTTTATCAGAAGAAATCTTAAAAGCACTTAGTGTTTTTGCTATTCCACTTGAATCAATTGGAAGTTTTAAATCATTCCATACATTACTTGTATTGCTATAATAAACTTTGCCCAATGAAGTGAGTGCATAAACATTCTTAAAGTAATTTTCATTTGTAGGATAAATAATATTGTCTTCTAGTGAAATTATTTTTCCATAATCGTTTTGCCAGTTAGTTGATTGAGCTGTGTTGCTAGCTAAATTGAATGAAAACAACCCTCTAGAAGTTGCTGCATACATCAGATTCAAACTTGTAAAAATGTTTGAACTCTTATAAAAAACGCTTATATTGTCATTGTATTGAATTGCTGAATTAGTGTTCTGAGGATATAAATATGACTTTCCAATGCCTGTAATAAGATATTTATCAGGAGTAAAAGTCAAAGCATCTTTATATCTATTTTCACTGTAATGATTAATCTTTAAATTATTGATTGATATCTTGCCTGTAGAAATACTATTTGCAGATAAATTCTTGATAAAGTCATTTGATAAAGAATTATTTATTTCAGCTTTTCGAACTTTCACTATAACTTTTAAATCAGAGAAAGTGTATTGATCATAATTGGGTGTAGAACTATTGAATAAAATACATCCAGAATAAGGATTTATAATATAATGAATTGGATCTAGTAATACATCAGATAAATAAACTTCTGCTGTATCGTATTGAAAATCTGTCCAAGAAAACAATGTATATTTGTCTGTTGTTATTCCTGATGCATCTGTATATTGATATATTGTTCCATCACTTAATTTAATATATGAATTTAATGACAATGATGATATCAATAATTCTTGATTAGCATTTACTGCAATCAAATTTTTATCAGAAGAATAAGGTAAATAAACTTCAAGCTTAGATGTTGATCTGATGCTTTGAGTTAGATAAATTTTATATGGGCTACTTGATTCACTAATTGTATAGTCTGAAGAAGATAATGTAATTCCGTCAAGTTTTACAATTGGTGTGCCGAAAGATGAAATAGTGTCATTGAATATAGACCCATCAGATTTTCTTAAGATAAAAATTGATGTGTTGTCATAAGTCAAGCTTCCATCAGTAGCAGAACCATAAAGAACAAGATAATTACCAAGATCAATTTTTTCTGATGTATTTATTTCACCTAAATGTTTATGTTTTAGATAAGATAATTGAATTTGTCTTTGGAATTCTCCAACAGTTTCATTTATCTGATTTCTTCTCTCTTCATAAACGATTTCAGAAACTATGTTGAAGTCTGTATATGTAGGATCAGCTTCGTAAATTACAGATGCTAAATAAACAGCATTAGAATAATTATTGTATTTTGAGTCAGGAATAACAGGGCAAGTTATATTACAAATTTCGTCAGATAAAGTTGAAATTCCAGATTCAGCCCAAGCGTAAAAAGTGTTATTTATAGTTTGTCTAAAGTAATGTGGTTTTTCTGTTTTTGCAGCATATTTGTCAATTATTCCATTTCCAGGGCTAACTTTAATACATTGTTTGAAAGCATCTTGGAAATAAAGATTTGATGAACCTAAAGTGAAATTTGTTGACGAAACTGCACCAATCCAAAGTGTTTTTTCGTTTGTCGTTCCAGAACTTACATAAACAACAAAATTATCAGAATATTCAGATGAGGCATCTAAAGTTGAGTGTCTAGTCCAAGAACCAGAAGCTACAGTGTAAACACCATTTTGTGAAGCTGAAGATTGATTTTTTACTAAAACAATGTTTCCAGCAACTACAGTAATTCCGTCTATCGTTTGAGTATTTGAAAGTGTAATGTTGGCAGTTGTAGCGACTCGGCAAGAAGTAGAAAATTCAAGATTTAAAAGTGATAATTTTTGTCCATATTCACTTGTAGCATTTGAATTATAGCCATCAAGAAGTAAGATTTGATCTGCTCTATTGTCAGCTAGTTTAGTAACATCCCAGCCATTTATTACTCCTGGTCCAAAAAAAGAGTAAATGCCTGAAAAATTGGTTTCAGCTGTAAGCATATTTTCATAGTCATAACCTGGATACCAAATATCGCCAAATTGTGAATATAAAAACTTATAAATTGATGTACGATTAGACATTACTACCTACGGAGTTGGATTGAATTTAATGCTAGCATCTCCTATGTCAAGTTGTACGGCAAAATCATAGACCATAGATGGAGTTGTTCCTACGCTTGTTAAGAATATTCCAAATCTAATTTTGCTTGATGCTTCTGACAATTCGAATGTTTGATTAGGTGAAATTACTGTGTAGTTTGCAAAATTGAATGTTTCGTTTGTATCACTAGAAGTTGTATATCCGTACACGATGCTACCATTGTTTTTTAATTCGTTAGAAGTGAGTAAACCTCTTTTGATCATAGGAGCATCAGTGTCGTAATTTGTTGTGTCAAACATTCTAGTGAAGAAATAACTTCCTGTTGATGAAGTGTAAGAAATAGTCAAAGAAAGTAATTCTGGGGTTACATTTGGAGTTGCTGTAATAAGTTCAACTTTATATTGTAACCATTTACCAGAATATGCGGAAAGATCTACAGATAAAGATTGTGCAGTTGTTGGAGCAAGATTATCATTTATGGATGATAATGATTGAGCGTCACCATAACTTGCTGCAATACATTCTGCTCTTGTATTTCCAGTCTTTACATAAATCTTAACTTGAGTACCATTATCTAAAGTAGCGTCTGGAGTTGATGGATATTTGTTTAAAATTAAGGCAACAATTTGAGACCAAGTAATAAGTGTTGGTACATATATTGGCTGAACTTCATAAATGCCGTATTCTCTGATTTTACGGTCAGGAGCATACATTGGGTAAGTTCTTGAAGGGGGAACATAAATCCCCTTCCTAGATAACGAGTTGTCAGCATTCTTTTGAATTTGATAGATAACGCCTGAATTATTAGTTGTAGATAAATTCTGATTATTAGTATTAGTATTTGTCGTTGTTGTGGGTGTAGTATTTGCATTTGTTTGACCCTGTGTTTGATTGTTGTTTTGATTATTTTGTGTATTTCCAGTAACAGGACTAATTGTTGTATTTGAGTTTGAAACTATAGTGGTATTTGTATATTGAATGAATGAACTAGTATTATTAGCTGTATTTGCAACTTGTATCATTCTGTCGTTGATTAAAGGAAATCCATCTGTATGCGCAGGAAGGGCTACACCTTGAATATTGCCTGCTTCGTCCTTAAATCTGGCGTAAATATATCTGCTGTTGTTCTCATATGGTGTAGTAGTAAATTCGTAAACGCTACCATCCATTCCAGCACCATAGAAAGTATTTCCAATTGCAGTGACAGATTTTACTTTGCTTGAGCCATAAAATTGAGATGACGGAATTGCTTCAAAAGTTTCTCCAGCTGCTTTTTGCCATAATAATTTAAAAGTAGTTCCAGATCCAACGTTATTAGTTGTTTGAAGCTTTATCTTGAATACATCACCTTCTGTCGCATTGAAAGCATTAGTTGAATAAAGTGTGGATAAGGTTGTTGATTGATTGTAATTACTTATTTGAAGAGTATCATTTACAAACAAGTTATATCCTACACCACTGTCTACTCTGAATGATAAAGCACCATCCTTAGAAGCCAGAACAGCACCTTCAAATGTTACAGAACTATTTGTAAAACCAGTAGGAGGAATAAAAGAACTACCAATTGATCCTGTGTAATTTATTGCTTGGGTTTGTCCTCTGTATGCAATAAAATTATAACTTTCTATATCTCCCAAATCTGTCCAAGTAATTCCAGATCCAGTGTAAGATCTCCATGTAGCGTTTAATTGATTTGTGTCATAAGAGTAGGAAACTATTTTTTTGAAATTACTTATGGATTTGAAATATCCATAAGTTCCATTGTCAGTGCTAACATAAATATAATTACCATTTGGATCATCAAAGATAGTAAAAATATGATCGGAATATGTATCATAAAGCTTAGCCCAAGAATTAGCTGTTGCATTTGTAAAAGATAACTCCCAGATTTGTCCACCTCTAAATCCTACTAAAACAGAATTTCTAGTTACAGATTTGGTCATACATTCAATATTGTCAAAATTTGATGATAATGTCTGCACCCACTCAGCATTGTAATATTTATAAACTGCTGATGCTCCACTACCATAATCTCCTCCTACACCTACGTAGAGAGTAAATTCTTTTGCAGTAAGGGCAGAAACTTGATTGTAAGAAGTAAAAGTTTTAAGTTCAGATATTGCTTTACCATTGTATTGATAAACTGAACAAGAACTAGTTGAGCCTTTTGTTGATCCTAAAAATAAATTATTTCCTAGTGAAGCCATTGAAACAATAGGCTTTAATAATTTATATGTTGTTGTCGAGAGAGGATCTTTAGCATTAAGTACACTCCAGAATTCACCATTATAAGAAGTGAAAACTAGACCATAATTAGTACCTGCATATGCTCGACCATTATAAACGTGAATACAAGTAATTTGATATTTTTCAGCTATGAGTGATTCATTTAATATTTCATAAACTTCACCACTCTTATAAACGTACATTTTGTGATTTGCTGCAATTAATATCTTGTCATTAAATGTAGCTATAGCAGTAATCTCTGATGCAGCATTTCCAGTTTTTTGAGACCATAAATAAGCAGCATTAGTAAGATCAATATTTGTAAATGTTGTTTCGCCAGCAGAAAAATCGATAAAGCCTTTAGCGTCAGCATTTGGAAAAGAAGTTGCATCTCTGAAATCTGAGAATCTTGAAATTTGAGCTGATACTACATCTGAATACTGATCATAAGCTGCTAAAGTTATATCTCCACGCTGATCAATTGTAAAATAGTCTCCATGATACGCAATACGAGCAGCATAAAGAGAAAGTGGAGTAGTAAAAGTAAAATTTAAATAGTCTGTTGTTTCTGAGTCTGCAATATTCTCAACAATATCTTCCCACTCAGATGTTTTAGTTTTCTTGATTTGCAAAATATAAGTTTTAGTATTTTTTGCAGTAGCGCCCACAATTAAATTAGTTATTGTCGGATAAATATTGTTTGCAGAATTAGTTGTATCTTCATAAACTGGTTCAAACTTTTTATAAACATAATTAGCTTGTTCATTACCAATAACTTCATATTTTGAAAGATCTGAACTTCCACCATAAACAGAAACTTCTTTGAGAGGAACTTCAAAAATATCAAGTAAGTAATCTTTAGATAATAATTCTGCTGAAGCTGTGTTGAATGCTGTAATCTTATAGTATGGAGATGTATTTGCTATTCTAATCCATGTTAAATCATTAGAATTATAATACGCAAATTCTGAAGAAGTGTTAGAATAATTAGCAATATCTATAGAAGCAGAACCTACAGAGGCTATTGGTAAATTATCTAAAGTTATATGAACCCAATAAATTGTATCTAATGCTAAAGTAACACCTGTATTTGTAAATGAGTATGTATCAAAAGAAGTTGTTAAGTCATCAATTTGAATTGAAGCAAAACTTCCTAACAATGTAGATGGTGTGTCATTAGTTGCATCGTGAGTATAAAGAGCAACGTTTATTCTATCTCCAAGATTGATAATACTTCCAGTTTTCTTAAGTTTTAAATAAATTGTTGAAATATTTTGATCTTTATCAGAAACAATTTTGAAAGCGTTGACAGTTTGAGAAAATGAATAAGATGTAGTTGTGTCAGTAAACTCAGTTGTTACAGAAGAATATCCAGTACCAGAAAAATAATGAACTTTTATTCCTGGATCTACATCGTCAGCTTTCCTATTTAGTATCAAAATGCCTTTAGGTGGATTTGTATCATAAATGACACTAGCATTAGGATAAAATTCAGACTTTACAAAAATATCTGTTGTTTCATCTTCAATTTCATAACCTATAGAAGTGTTGTTATTTAAAGAATCGTTCCAATATATAGGATCAAAGAATCCAAAATTATCATAATTTGCAAGATTAGTTATAGGATTAGGTTCAAAATTATTTACAAACGCATATCCAGAAGCACCATAAAGTCGTAAGCTTCCCTGCTGAAAAGCAACTTCAACAGAGCTTCCTGAAGAAACTTTGTTGTAAAGTGATAATTTTACGTTGTGATCAGATCCTGTTGATCCTGTAGATGCACTTTTAACTGGAACTGATTGTCCATCAACTAAAACAGTAAAGCCTGTAATTCCAACTCCTGGCACAGCTGGATATGATTTGTTTAAGTTAAAGTCTAAATATAAATCGTATCCTGTAGTTGAAACATAACTTGTTGTAGATGCAATTGCACTATAGCCACCACCAGGAGCTAAAGGAAATGTACCTCTATAAAGATTCTTAATTGTTAAACTTGAAAAACTTAATAGTTCATTTAAATTTCCACTTTGATCAGTTATGAAATCGCTTGTGGGTTTTGTGTAGCTTAATATAAATGTATCGTTTGGACCCAATCCACTTTTATTAACTGCTAAAGCATATTGAGTTACACCAAATCCATTATATGTTGTGCTTGAATCTGTAATTGAGTAGATTTCTTTGTAAGATTCTGCTTCAACGTGGTATATACTAAATCCAGTCGCTGATGTGCCTGGAATAGTATGCTCAGACATAGTAACATTAAAGTTAAGAAATAATGTCGGAGCTGTTACGGATGTCTGGGCATTAATTACAACAGGTCTTGATATGTCTGAAACTAAATTGGTTATAGCTAATCCTGAAAAGGCAACTGCATAAGTAAGCCCTGTTCCAGTGCTATCTTTTATTTTAAAATAGTCAGATGCTGGAGGATTATAAGTTATAGTCGCTGGGTTTGTACCATCATCAGAATCAATTTTTCCAGATAATTGCAAAACAATTATTTTGCCATTGGTAGCACTTGTAGGATCTAGAACATATCCGTTAGTTATAGCAATGCCTGAATTATTTTGTGAAACAGCAAAACCACTTATGTTTGTAGTTGGAAGAAGGGGTGGAGTAGCTTCTGTATAGTAGACGAAAACTTTAGTTCCGTCTGTACTTGTGGTTGAATAATTGAATACAGGAGGATTAGATTCTTTAGTAAGATTGGTAATCCCAACACCTGTAAATGATGATACAAATGATTTTTGTGTATCGTTGTCGGATAATTTTGCGACTGTGCTGCCAAAGCCTGTAGCATCATAAGATACAAATACGGTTTGTGCAGTTAAAGCTACTCCACTACCATTATACGAATAATCTACAATTCTATTAGTATCAGATAAAATCAATTGTAAAGTCTTCGGTGAACTAGCATCAATAAAAGTAGAAGATGGATTTACAGTTGTTGCAATGGCACCAAATTTTTTAGTTACAGAAAATCTTAATTCAAGACCAGTAGCAGGTTCAATTCCAGTACTATCAATATCTTGAAAGTTTAAATAAATTCGTTTTCCATCAAGGGAAGTGTATGACAGATCTGTTAAACTTGTAGAGATTCCTGGACTTGCACCACTAAATGCAATAAATGTATTTCTAATATCTTCACTCATTATGATTTAATACTTCCATAGTGTCCGCTTAAGAAAAGTTTGCCTTTGTAACTGATCATAGTTAGCGGTCTAATAACGCCATTCAGATTATAATTACCAGCGTTATCAAAGATCTTTTTTCTTTCAAAGTTAATATCTTCTAAATACCAACTTTCTGAATCTGATTTGTAGAAGAAAATCTTACTTTGTCTGTCGTTAGGATTTTCTGAAATCTTGTCGCTTATAAATCCGTCTGTAGCACAATATAATGTTCCATCGTGATAAGTAAATAACCTAACACCTCCGGTTGATGGAAGCTTTACTGATTGATTGAAATCAATTACTTTGTAATTTGTTGGAGCATAAGTTTGTCCAATAATGAAAGAAATTTCTGAATATCCAACTAAAGAATCTCCAGCATTGTTATCAATTTTTCCAAACTGAATAAAAGGATGATCGTAGTCATGGCTATTTGCTGTTGAATCTAAGTATTTTGCACTGTAAGTATCAAGCGAAATGAAATTCTTCTTTTCTAAAAATGGATTTTTTTGTTGTCCTAAATAAATTTTGATATCACGATCTTCAACAACCCATCTTATTTTTGAAAGTTTATTATTGATATCAAATACATCTTCATTAGATTGAATTTGAATCAAGTCAATAAAAATTTCTTCTGGTCTATCATTATTTTCTGGTAGGTCAACAAACTCTATTTGAAGTTTTCCTATAGTTCCTTTCCAAATAGGTTCAATTTTATAATGAACATAATCGTCAGAAGTATGTAAAGCTGTTTCTGCGCTTATATTAAAAATGCCACCATCATAAGCCCAATAAGCTTTAATTTTTCCGAGTGATAAAGATTTTGATTTTGGTTTAGCTTTTATTCTAATTGAAATAACAGAATCCAAATCAACTTCTAAACTTAAATTATCAACATAAATTGATGGATTACCAGTTAATGCAGGAGTAATTTTTAGTACATATTTATTATAAGAATCATTGAAAACATCATAATTAATTTCAGTTGTTGCACTCAAATCACTTACAAATTTTCCAATTGTCCAAGATTGTAAACTTGATGAAACTGTCCCACCAGAAACACTGTAGAATTGCCAATCAGCTACCAATCCAGTTGTAACAAGATCTTTTTCAACTGTGTTCATTCCACTTGAAATTTTTAAATTTGAAGAATTAAACTCAATAGAATATTGGCCATAAAGATCTGCAATTTTGAAACCTTGATATCCAAGAAGTGAATTGATAGGGATTTGTTCTCCGCTATTTAGAGTTGTTTCATTTCTTAAATCAGATGATGTTGCTGCTTGACTAGAATTTAAATTTATGACTTCGGCTTCAAAAGTATAACTTGGCTTTGTGACTAAAAAATCACCAGAAGATAAATAATCTGTGTAATTTAAAATATATCTATTTCCAGTATTTATATAACCTGTTTCAATATAGAATCCAAGCTTTGTACTTCCAGAAACAATATATTGAGTTATATTTACAAGTGAAGGAATATTGTTGACACCATTGTAAACATAAATTCCATTATAAATACCATTTGTGCCTGAAGCTGTCTGATCTTTTAATAAAAATAGATCATTTAGAATCAAATTATATCCATCAAGTGAAGTAAAATTGTTCCAACTTGTAATTTTCTCCCAAGAAGAACATTTTACATTAATAAAGTTTTGACTTGGTAAATTTTCTCGCAATAATTGCTCCCAATCAGAACCTTCAGAAATTTCATAAAGTCTAGCGCCATAAGTTGTAGTTCCTGTGGAAGATCTTGTGTTACCCTTAATGACTAAAAATTCATTAAACTGCTCAGGACTGTTATCTTTAGGAAATCTTGCAATTGCTACATTTTCATCATTTCTAGAAAGAGTATTGTTATCGTACGAATAAAATTGTGCTGGAGCTGGATCACTCATAAAAACTTCATCAAAATAAATTGATGTCCAACTTTCGTCTGTTGTAGGATTGGATAGTGGTATTTCAGAGTAGGTCCATATTTCAGGTTTTCTATCTATACCGGCTAACACTTGATTTTTTCCAACTGCTAAACATCTAATTCCAAAATCAGCTGGTTCATAGTCAGTAATATTATTTGTAATTAAAGTTGAAGTTTCTAATGATTCAGTTTCTGTTTCTTTGACAATCACTTCTTCAGTAATTAAGTTTGTAGGCTGAGATAAAGATAAAGTTAATAGTCTGGAATATCTGTGAACTTTCTTGTTTAAGGCTCCAAGAAAGAGTTTATTATAGGCAGAAACCATAGAAAGAATTCCACCTGAATTTGATGCCAACTCACCTAACGGATAAACTTGTTCCCATTGACTACCGCTATACGCTGAACTTAATTTAGATCTGAATAATCTAGGAAGTTGGTCTGAAGCTACATATAAATAAGGTTCTGATTCGTGTTCAAACTTGTGCTCTACCATAGAAGAAGCAGAAAGATCTACATTATTATCTTGAAGAATAAAAACAGGACCACTAATGTATTCACCATTATAGAACCAAATTTTTCCAGAAACACCAGCAAGATAAATACCATTATCAGAAGCAACCATAGAAGTAATTGCTCTTTCTGATTGATTTTCAAAATCAATTATTTTTTCAAAAGATACTAAGTTTGCAGTATGAATTGAAGCGTAATATCTTTCGAGAATTACATTGATAACAGAACTATCAATAGGAGTTTCAAATACAAGATAGTTTTTATAACTATCAATTCCATAATTGACTGAAGAATTGACAAATAATTCATCATTGGAACTTACTTTATAAACTCTTCCCAAATCATCTGAATTTGTACCGACTAGTTTATAAGCTGTCCCAGAAGTATATGCTGGATCAAGGCTATCTACTAAAGAAATATTGGTGAATTTTTTCTTTGATATTCCAGAGAAGTATAATATTTTTTCGCTGTCATTAGGTCCATTCCAAGAACAACTAGCTGTAAAAATTGTTGGCACCATTATACTTTTGGTCTCCTAATTGCATTC
>ENA-OSIY01001806-OSIY01001806.1-marine-metagenome-genome-assembly--contig:-NODE-1806-length-11317-cov-6.994395_pt1 | contig 11317 bp, 11 predicted proteins | sample MGYA00237884_ERZ534233 | MGnify/ENA primary metagenome ERZ534233 (study PRJEB26412, sample SAMN06343840) | marine metagenome | isolation source: estuarine water | place: USA: Columbia River Estuary... | reverse complement strand
CATCTAAAGCTTCAAAATCTAATTTGTTTAAATATAAAAATCAATTAGGATATGTGAGTGAAGATATTGAAATTAGTGAGTTGGATAAAGTTAGAACAAAAAAATTTATATCATTTAATAGAACTACGGATAAACATCATCGTGCAAGATTACTACACGAATACCTAACTAACGATTATTCGGATTCGTATTTTAGCTTTCTATCACCATTAGAACATTTAGGTGATATTGAGTCAGTTGGTAGTATAATACATCGTAGAGATTTTTATAATAAACAAATTCCAATTGAATTAGATACGATGAGTTGTGAAAATAAAAATGGATTTGGTACGAGTAGCACTTTTAGAAAAGATTTGTTTTTAAATTCTTGTATAAATTTAGTGACAGAAAGTTCATTTGATTGTAATCAATTGTTCATTTCTGAAAAAATATTAAAACCAATAATTTGCTATCAACCATTTATAGTATTTGGTCCATATCAATATTTGAAGAGGTTAAAAACTTATGGTTATAAAACATTTTCAGACGTATGGGACGAAGGTTATGATGATATTGAAGATTGGCGAGAGAGGTTAAGAGTTCTTATAGATTTAGTTAATGGTTTAAATTCAAAATCAATTGAAGAAATCAATGAAATATATCTGAAAACTAAAAATATATGTATATATAATAGGGAATTATTCAATTCATTGGAGTTAGATAGTTTTCCACAAATTTTTAAAAATATAGAAAATGAATGGTAAAAAGGTTTTAATCACAGGTGCCAACGGATTGGTTGGTAATTACATGGTTCAAAAATGTATCGATAGAGGTGCATTTGTAACAGCGGTAGATATTCACGAACCAACAAATCAATTGGAAAAATATAAAGATGAAAACTACCAATTCATCAAAGCAGATTTAAGAGAATTTTCAAATTGTAAAAGAGTAGTAGAAGGTCAAGATGTAATTTTTCACATCGCAGGTGTAAAGGGTTCTCCAAAGAGAGCAGCAGAACAACCTGCTGATTATTTTGTTCCAATGTTGCAATTCAATACCAATATGATGGAAGCATCAAGATTGGAAGGAGTTGAGTGGTATGTTTACACATCAACGGTTGGTGTATATCAACCTGCAGAAGTATTCTACGAAGATGATGTTTGGAAAACATTCCCATCAGAAAAAGATAAATATGCAGGATGGGCTAAGAGATTGGGTGAATTACAAGCAGAAGTTTATTCAGTATCATACGATTGGAATAAAGCATCAATTGTAAGACCAGCAAACATTTATGGTAGACATGATAATTTTGGTCCAGAATCAACGGTAATTGCATCGTTAATCAAACGTTTATTTGGTGAGAAAGAACATCCATTAGTATGTTGGGGAGATGGTTCTCCAATTAGAGATTTTATCTACGCAGGTGATGTTGCAGATGGTATTATTCAATCATATGAACAAAAATTAACACAACCAATTAACTTAGGTAGTGGAACGGGTGTCACCATTAAAGAACTTGCAGAAACTCTTGTAGAAATCTATGAAGATATGTATGGAGTTAAAGTTGGAATCGAGTGGGATCCAACTAAACCAAATGGTGATACAAAACGATTGATGAGCACCGAAAGAGCTGAATCATTTGGTATAAAACAACAAGTATCTCTTAAAGAGGGATTAAAAGAAACGATTGATTATTATTTAAACGAATACAAAAAATAAGTTATGAAAAAAACAGATAGAATTTTAGTTACGGGTGCAAGTGGATTTATTGGTTCACATCTTTTACGATTATTACATCAAAAAGGTTATAGTAATTTACGTGCTACTTCTCATAGTAGAGGTTTACGAAATGATTTTGAAGGATGTGAAAATATTCCATTATATAAAGGAAATTTACAAGATGCTAAATTTTGTGCAGAGGTTTCGGAAGATATTGATGTAGTATTTCATTGTGCAGCAAATACATCAAACGCATTAGATACTAAATTTAACCCACTATTACACGTTACTCCAAACGTAGAGATGAATACTAATTTAATGGAACAAAGTTGGAAGAACAAAGTTCGTAAATTCTTATTTATTTCATCAAACACAACATATCCAGATATGGGAACGGAATTTTGTAGTGAAGATGTAAACGTTCACGCAACTCCATTATTACCTGTCTATAAAGCAGTTGGTGGTATGAAGAGATATGGTGAAATGTTATGTGATTTCTTTTCTAATCAGATTCATGAACCAATGCAATGTTTGATTGTTAGACCTTCAAATGCATTCGGACCAAATGATAAATTTGATTTTGAAAAATGTCACGTTACACCTGCAAATATTCGTAAAGTAGCAGATGGGTTAAATCCAATACCAGTTTGGGGAGATGGCACAGAAGTAAGAGATTTATTGCACGTTGAGGATATGGCAGATGGTTTCATTTTCGTAGCAGAAAATTGTGATACATATGATATTTACAATGTATGTTATGGTGAAGGATTTACTGTCAATGAAACTTTAAATACTATTAAAGAATTAGATGGAAATACTAATCCAATCGAATATGTGAATAATAAAGCACCAATGATTCCAATCAGATTACTTTCTTCTAAGAAAATTAATCAATTAGGATGGAAACCAAAAAGAGATTTAACTCAGGCTTTAAAGGAAACGATTGAATGGTATAAAGCAAACAAACATTTATATAATCCAGATTCTCGTCCATAAATAAAAATATTAAATGGGGTATAATAAAATATATTCAGGTGGTTCAAGTTTTAGTTGTGCAGGTGGGTTGAATTGGAGCGAAGTTCAAAATTTATACTCCACCCTGCACGATATTAAAATAAATAATCATATTGAGTATGCGTATCCAAATTTAATATCAAAGAAGAATAATGTATCGATTGTAAATGATTCAATTCCAGGTGGTTCTGCAAATAGAATGATTCGAAAAACATTTGATTATATACACAATCATCAATCGGAATCTAAAACAACTTTATTTTTATTAGAAATACCTCCCATGTGGCGAGATGAGTTTTATTCAAATGATTTTGATAAAATGTTTAACATCACATGGGGTGTATTAAAAAATTCAGATGATAATACAGATGTTGCAAATGGGTATGATAAGTCTGAATCGTTATTAATAAAAAACGATTTAAGAGATTACTTTTCAAAGTTTATCAATGTAGATTTTGAGATTAAGAAAACTATGAATAACATACTTGGATTATTATCATATTTAAAATTAAATAATATTCAATATGTGTTGTTAAATGGATTTGAATTTTATACATTCTTACTAAAAAATAATTTAAAATTAGATTATAATTTTTATTGGATAGATGGTAGTATTGAACCAATCAATATTTCATTCATCAATAAAAATTTAACAATAACACACGAATTAAACGATATTTATACTGATAATCATTTGGGTTATTTTGGAAATGAATACGTAGCAAATAATTTAAATGAATTTATAAAAAAAACTATAAAATGAGTGCACCACAATTCACACCTTACTTAGATGCATTAACTGAAGCAATGAAATTAACGATGGAAGACCCATCTACTATTTTTATTGGTCAACAAATTGTGTATTATGGAAATCCGATGAGTAAAACAATCGAAGGTTTACCAAAAGAACGAATGATTGAAACTCCTGTAATGGAAGAAACTCAAATGGGAATGAGTGTTGGATTAGCTATGGCAGGTCATAGAGTTGTATCATTTTATCCACGTTGGGATTTCTTAATTTGTGCATCTAATCAACTGATAAACCATTTAGATAAATTGGAAGCAATGTCTGATGGTGAATATTGTCCAAATGTAATTATTAGAGTTGGTAAGGGTGCAGATAAACCACTTGATCCAGGTCATCAACATAAGGCAGATTATTCAGACCAATTTGCATCGATGCTACAACATATTCCGGTTATTAAATTAGATTCGGCAGATAAGATATTACCTGCATATAAACACGCATTAAATTCAAACGGCCCAATTATATTAGTTGAATATCCTGAAATGTATTATGAAAATTAAAAAGGTATTTGATGTTCAGGGCCCTCACGGATTTGTTCCAAATGGGTGGAATTATAATTACACTAATGATATGTGGGATTATAATTTCATCGTTACTCATGAAACAATCGCTGCATTTAATAAAAATTTTCAACATATTTCTGTATATGATTGTAATTTAAACATTTCAACTTATAATGTTGATAATAAACACATATCAGAGTTAGCATTTAATTCAACTGATTCAAAGGTATATGAAAATGGTGAAAGTGGGTTAATAGTGTATGCAATTCATCCATTTGGAAGTATTGATACCTGTTTGGGAAACAATTTAAATTACCATCAACACGCTCATTGTTTTGATTTTATTTCAGAGCAATCAAAAGAGTATATTCGTAAAGCTTCAAATTATTATTTAATTTTTGATTATAGTAGTGAGGGGGATATAAAGCCAGAGTTATTTAAAACTTTACATGAAAAATGTATTGAATTGGATATTCCACCAAAAAAGGTTTTAGTAATAACATCATCAATGAACACTCGTGATTTGTATGATATGTATTTAAAAGATAATCCTACTATCGAACAATTTTATACTGCATACTATTGTTGGCCTATTTTACCAAAAAGTGGTGAAACGAGAGATATAGTTCAAAACCGCGATGTAATCGAATTCAATGGAAATTCGAATGTAAATTCATTAATGAGTTCTGATGAATTTAAAAATGCTACAAATCGAAATAAAAAAGCATTAATTTTTAATAGGAGAGTTGCATCACATAGAGCAATACTTTTAAGTTTATTGCATAATGATAATTTAATAGATGAAATAGATTATTCAATTGATTTATCATTATCGGTAATAAAAAATTTAGGATTAGATTTAGCACACGACACTGGTCACAACGGAGAACCTTATCTAAAAAATGATAAAGTAAAAAGTAATATGGTAAATGGATTTTTTAAATTAAATAAAATTAATAAAAAAACTATTGATTACGAAAACATAGATGGTGTATGGGGATTTGGATTTGAGAATAAAACAAATTATTTAAATACTTATTTTAGTGTAATAACGGAAACTATATTTTATGAATATGGAAATTATATTTCAGAAAAATCTTTTAAAGGATTTGCACACTTGCATCCGTTTGTTATAGTTGGAAAGCCAGGAATATTGAAATATTTAAAATCAAAAGGATTCAAAACATTTTCAGATTTTTGGGATGAGAGTTATGATGAAATTGAGGATAATTCTGATAGAATGGAATCGGTATATAAAACCATAAAATCATTAATCCAAAAGACTAATGAAGAGTGGGATGAACTAAATATCAAATTATTACCAATATTAGAACACAATCGAAATACTTTAATAACAATTAAAGAAACGGAAGTAAACACAACATATATTAATAACCTTTATAAATTATTTGAAAATGAACCTAATACAGAAAATTATTACTTATTTTAAGAATAAGAAAGCAGAAAAACAAAGAAAAGAATTATATAGAAAAAAATTAGAAGAACTTAGAAAACGTGATCCGTTTGTCTATAAAAATCACTAATTCTAATCTTTATCATATTTATATACTCGACGAGGTATATTAAAATATGAGCACATTATCTACATTTTTAGCAGAACAAATATTATTAGAGGAATCTACTCCCATAAAAAAGACAGTTGTCGTTTATGTGGGTAGATTTCAACCATTTCATAAAGGCCATTATGCAACTTATTCAAATCTTGTAAAAAAGTTTGGAAAAGATAATGTATATATCGGAACATCTAATAAAATTGAAAAACCCAAATCTCCCTTTAATTTTAAAGAAAAAAAACAAATAATGACAACTATGTTTGGTATTCCATCAAACAAAATAGTTGAAGTTAAAAATCCATATGCTCCAACCGAAATACTTAAAAATTTCGATGAGGAAACAACTGCGTTTGTAACGGTAGTTGGTGAAAAGGATAGTAGTAGATTGGGTGGTAAGTATTTTGCTAAATGGGATGGACATCCAACCGAAGGATACAAAACCAAAGGATATGTGTATATTTCTCCTGCATTGAGTTCAATTAGTGGAACTGATGTAAGAATCGGATTAAGTAATGGTTCAGATGATCAAAAACAGAATTTCTTCACCGATACTGCATATCCAAAATTCAATAAACAAATATTCAAATTAATTTCAGATAAATTAACAGAAGCAATAACCTTACCGGTTGAAGTTGGTGATACTCTTTTGATGGGTAAATTTAAGAACAAAAAAGTTGTTGTTAAAACCATTGGAACTGATGAACATGGTATGCCAACTATTAATGGTAAAAAAGTAGTCACATTTAGAATGATTAAAGAAGGAAAACAGATATTCTTTGAAGATGAGAATGAAGATGCCAAATATACTCACATTGGATATGGTAGATACAAATTAAAAGGTAAGGAAGATGATAAAACATCTCCTACATTTACCAAAGATGATAGTGGTAAGTATATTCAATCACAAACTCAAACAAACGAACCTAAACAAGATACTCCGCAAGGAACTGCAGTTAAGGGGGCAAAGATGTTCGCTCATGATCCAAATGTAAAACAACCAACAAATACCCAACCAACTAATAAAGATTGGACTGAGGGTAAAGATGGTTGGGAAATATTGGATGATCCACGTTCTAAAGTAAAAAATGTTAGAAAATTTTATCCAAATGAACTAATAGATTTTTATATAGATTCAAATTCTTTAAAAATAAATGAATATAAAAAGATATGTCATTCATTTAATGTAGAAATGACAGTCAGACAAAGAAATCAAGGATATATAAACAGAACGGATTCTATGGAAACAAATATTCCCAAAATATTAGAATCACATTATAGGATTTATAATACTTGCAAAAAATCGAATGATGAGTGGGTAATGCTTTTGGAAGATGATGTTTTAATTAAAAGAGAAATTAAACATTGGCCTAAATCGGATTGTGGTAAGAATAGAGATAATGTTGGATTTTTGGGTGGTGGTTCTATTTTTAAAAAAGATGTTTATTTGCAAATTTATGAATCATTACAAGACATTGGTTTAGAAAAACTAATAAGAGAAGAACACAGATATTCTTGGGCAGGCGATGTATTGAAACAAAGAATATTTAAAGAAGCTGGTGCATCAGACGAAAAATGGATTGAATTGGCAGAACCAGGTTATTATGATGATAAAGACCATGCAGTATATCATGGTTATAAAGATTTACACAAATTAGGATAATATGAAATACACAATAATAGGTTGTATAACCAAATACGGAGTAGATGATATCAGACCATATGTAGAATCGATTGAGAAAAGTGGGTTCAATGGTGAGAAGGTAATGTTGATTTATGATGTATCTACGGATGTAATTGAATACTTGACAAAAAAAGGATGGATACTATTTCAATCACAATTGGAGGAACATATAATTTTACAACGATTTAGAGATATGTATGTAATCCTCAATCAATATAAAACCGATTGGATTATTTGGACAGATGTTAAAGATGTCATATTCCAGCAAAACCCAATAAAATGGATTGATGATAATAGTTCATATACAAGATTATTTGCATTTTCAGAAAGTGTTTATTTGAAAGATGACCCGTGGGCTGTAATAAATACAGGTTCATCATTTCCTATGGAGTGGGAATTAGGAATAAAGGATAAGATAAGTTATTGTGCCGGAACTATTATTGGTGATAGAAATACTATAAGAGATTTATTTATCCAAATTTATAGATGGAGTAAAACAACGGCAAATCCAGGTCAATTATCTGACCAAGCAGCATATAATGTTTTAATAAATTTAGAACAATTTAGAACAATTACTAAATTTGTAAGACAAGAAGCAGGATTCGCAACACAATTAGGAACAGTTTGGTGTAAAAAAGATGAATTACCAATTTTAGAACCAACTCCTATTTATAAAGACGGTAAGTTCTATAATCAAAGCGGAGATGAATTTGTAATAGTACATCAATACGATAGAGACCCTAAAATCAAAAAAGAAATAATAGAGTTATATAAATGAGAATAGTAATATCCATATTTGCGTTACCACATGAAATCGATGAATTAGAGAATACACTAACTCAACTTCGAAAAGCATCTTATTATCTTAACAAAACTAATGAATGGGTATTGGATGTAACAATGTGTCTAGCAGATGATATGGTAGATTGGAAACAATCATCATTACCAAAACAATTCTTTATAGATAAAATGTTAAAATTATCAACTTCAGTTGATTGGTGTGCTAAATATTTTCAAATAGATGATAATATTAAAGGATGTGTATCACAACGAAAACACACTTTGATACATCAAGATACTGCTGATTTTTACATTTGGTTGGATACTGATATTATATTTGATGAAAGAACATTGGTATACTTTGAAAATATATTACCAATAGTTTCAGAACAAACTAATTATTCAATTTTAACTCCTGAAATTGTTAGGATTTGGGATTCGACTTGGGATTGTTTGGTAAATGAAAATTATGTTACCAAATCGTTAAATTATCATAAAACTAATGACCCATATTCGGATTCGGGCATCAAAGGTGAAATTAGTTTAGAACCGGTTAGTAACTCATTTCCAAATCAACCTAGATTCAAATTCGCAGGAGGTTGGTTTACTTGTTTAAGTGGGGATTTATTGCGAAAGGTAGGTATTCCAAAATCATTCAGTCACTATGGATATGAAGATACATTTGTAATGTGGGGTGCTGAGAAATTAATGAAAACAACCAATATAAACATTCAACAATATAAGATTAAAAACTTAGTAGTTTGTGAGAATTATAAGTACCGAAATAATACTCACTACATCAGTAATATAAGTATATTAGATAGACGAGAAGAATTTAAGAAAATAGCAGAAGAAAATTTTAACGAAGAATTAGGAAACCTCACTTAATAGTGGGGTTTTTTTATGTCTATTTAATACTTATTACTGACACTCGTCGCAAACTCGTTTCGTAAATCACGTTATTTTAATGAAGGTTACGCCTAAACTTACTTAGGAGGTAACATGAAAATTGGTTTAAAATTCACTACAATTTTATTAGTGGGATTTTTTGCACTTACAACAACATCATTAAAAGCACAAACCGAACTACCACAAATTAGTGTAGGTGAAGTTGTGAATGATATTAAATTAGGAAATTTAGCAGGAAATAAAAATCTTGCGTTTGGTGTAAAAAACATCATAGAAGAAAGTTTAATGGACTTAGGATATCCATTAGTAAAGGACTCGAAATTAAAAATCAAAGTTAGGTTATTGTTTTTTGATGTAGCAAACGTTGGAACAAACATTAGTGTGTTTCATAAAGGTGTTGCTACAACTCAAATTATTGCATCTGCAGAATTGTGGGATGGTGATAAACGTATTAAGAAGACCGTACAAAAAGGTGAAAGTGAAGAAATATCAACTTCAACTTTAATTGTAGGAACGGATGGTAAGTTTAATCAACAATCAACAAGTAATGCATTGAAAAAAGTTTGTGAAAATATTATAAAAGACTTAACAAAATGAAAAAACTAATCGTATTTTTAGGGGTACTACTAATATCTCTATCATCTTATGGACAATTGACAATCAGTCAATCATTAACACCAGCAACAGGTTTAAAAGTTGGGGATACTGTCACAGTTAAATATACTTTAACAAAAGGAACGATAATCAAAAACCCTCGTTACCTTTGGTTTAGATATCAATTTAACAATAAGGCATTAACCTATGTATCTACTACATTTAATCAAGGAACATCAGCACAGACATTCTACACAGGTTGGAGTAATTATAAATTTACTCCAAATGGTACTATAAGTGATAACGATTTGAGTGCACAATATGGATTAACTCCTTGGGCATACACTGCAAATGCAGATTGGAATGTTGGTCAATTGACAGTTCAAAGAGCAGATGCCTCTATTAGTGGTTTAATTGCTACTCAAAAGTATATCTTAAAAGACCAAAATACATATCCAAACATTTTCAAAATAGATTTAGCAACTGGTACTGATACTACTGGTGCAAATGTTGGAACTATTACCGGTGCTGGATTTTCATCAATATCTGGTGTAACGGGTAATACATCTCAATTTAAAGTAAAAGTGTTATATCCACAAGGATATAATATTACTGACCATAATGTTCAATTAATGAAATTGAAATCGGATGGTAGTGGTGATATAGATTGGTCACAACAGCCTATTGCACAATTACCATTGGATGCAAGTGGTGAAGCATTATTCACAACTCAAGTTAAAGTAGGTGATTCGGTTGGTGTATTTGTTGGAGCAGCATTTCAAAAGACTTGGATGAATAACATTGTAACTGTATCTGATGCGTATAAAGCATTCTTAGGCCACTCACAAACTGATATTAGTGGAACTACAAACTACTTTACTTTACCTGCATTAGAAAAGAAAGTTGGTAAGGTAACTAATAATCAAAACGCATTTGGTGAAGGTGATTCATATGCATTATTTGCACATGTGATGGGACAAAATATGGATTCAAACGCAATGATTCCAACAAACACATCAACATCAGTAAGATGGTATAGTGGTTTGTTAAATCAAAGTTGGTTGGATGGTGTTGTAAAGAATAGAGTACTAATTGATACCCCAATAAAAGAAGTTTATGCAGTATTTGCATGGGGTGGGGATTTGAACTGGTCACATTCATCAGACCCTGCGATAATTGCTAGTAGAATAACCGCTGGACAATTTACAAACGCAGTAAACAATAAAACTACAAACTCAATTAGTTCTATGAGTAATGTTTCAATGAGTTATAAAACTTTATCGGTAGAACAAGCAAAATTAGGTATTACATCTACATTAGAAAATGGTAAAGTAGTATTAACTACAACTTTAACAAAAGCAGAATTAGCAGGATTACAAGTTGTAATGAATTATGATGAATCTAAATTAACTTTAGATAATGTAATATTTGATGCAGGTTCTACAATTACAAATTTCTCAACACATAATAATGGTAGATTGACATTTGGTTCTATTGACCAATTAAAAACTGCAAGAATTAAAGTTGGAACTCCGTATAAATTAATATTTACTCCTAAAACACCTTTAACAAATACCGCAGGATTATTCTTCTTTGTGGTTTCAGATGCAGTAGATGCAAAGGGTAATAAAATTGACTTAATAGTTGAATAATATGAAAAATTTAATAGTTACATTAACATTTTTATTAACATCATTTTTAGGGTTCGGACAGAGTGTATCTGCTCCGGACTCTAAATCGTTTATACCATCCACAA